>Ga0208179_1000133_pt1 | contig 57303 bp, 51 predicted proteins | sample Malvired_Geostar_FD_184238 | JGI IMG/M metagenome (GOLD analysis project Ga0208179, IMG submission 184238) | Marine viral communities from the Global Malaspina Expedition - Malaspina viral metaG DeepMed_Geostar (SPAdes) (version 2) | ecosystem: Environmental > Aquatic > Marine > Oceanic | place... | reverse complement strand
GGAGGGGGGCCTCGAGTTAGGCGTTCGCGCGGCCGGGCTGGAGCGTCGCCTCGAACGGCCGGGCTGCAGGACCTCGCGCACCTGCGGCCAGCACCCCGTGGCCGCGATGATCAGACGCCGTTGATCCGTGTCTTAGGCGCCCCCGGACGAGGGGACAGCACGACGCGGTTACGCGGGAAGGGCCGTGGGGGAGACGGGGCGGGCGCTTCAGAAGGGGACCCGCAGGAACGGGCCGCCATACTGCCGGTAGAGTTCGCCGTACTCCTGTTCGGACAGACGCTTCAGTTCGGACAGACACCAGATGTCGCCGTCTCCGGTGAAATACGGCGTGTCGAGCGTCCGTAGCCAGTTCACCCCGCCATCGGGCAAGCGCTCGAAGTTCAGGGTGATGCACATGGCGAACTCCCCCTGAAAGAAGCCCTCGCGTTCCCAGCGGGCCGTGACCACATCGGTTTCGTCTCCGAAACGGCCGTAGATGGAGTGGCCGCGCAAATCCTCGTGCGGCAAGCCCGCTTCAGCCAGGGCGGCGGCGTTCGCCTCTATGAAGACCGCGCCCCTGGTGAGGATGGTCTGGGGCCAGCAGGAATTGCGCACCCGCATGGTCAGCGCCCGGTCCCGGCCGGCGCCGTTGCGGCGGCAGATCAGGTCGCGCAGGACGCGGCGCATGGCCATGCCCGGCATGTCCTCGCCGCGTTCCCACCGCGAGACTGTTTTCTGATTGACCCCGAGCATTTCGGCCAGGGCGACCTGGGACAGACCCTGGCCGCTGCGGAACGCCCGCAACTGGCGGGGCCAGTGATCATCGTCGAGCATGGACATGGCTGGGCGAACCGTAGCGGCCTCATGCTTCAGTTTTGCGATGGGAGGACCCTTTCAGGCGCGCCTGTCGGCAAAGGGTCGCAAGAGGTTACGCCGTCCGTCACAGCCGCTCCCTAAAGAACCCCCACGGTTCCTCGGGGGAAGCATGATGAACGTCCACACTTTCAAGACACTCGCCGCGGCCAGCACCGCCCTGACGGCCCTGGGCGGCCTCGCCGGTCCGGCCCTGGCCCAGTCCGCCTCGGCCGATGACCGCGAACCCACGGTCATCGAGGAGGTCGTCGTCACGGCCAGCCGCCGCCCGCAGGCCCTTGAGCAGCTGGGCTCGAGCGTCTCCATCATCACGGCCGAGACCATCGAGCAGCAGCAGCTGAAGACGGTGGACGAGGTGCTCCAGCGCACGCCCGGCGTGACCATTATCCGTTCCGGCGGCATCGGCCAGAACACCCAGGTGCGCATGCGCGGTTTCACCACCAAGCACGTCCTGACCATGATCGACGGGGTCAAGCTCAACAATCCGTCGGAGGCCGACAACCAGTACGGTCTGGAGCACATCTTCCTGGACGATGTCGCGCGGGTCGAGGTGCTGCGCGGGCCGCAGTCAGGGCTGTATGGCGGCGACGCGTCCGCGGGCGTCATCAACGTCATCACCCGTCGGCCGGAGGGCGATCCGGAGCTGCGCCTGTCGGCCATGTACGGGGACCACGACACCAGCGAGATTTCGGCCGCCTCCCGCGGGCGCATTGACGCCGTGGGCTACTCGGTCGGAGCCACATGGTACGACACCGAGGGCATTTCGCTGGCCAGTCGGGCGCCGGGCAATGTCGAGCCTGACGGCTACCAGAACCTCACGGCCAGCGGCCGGATCGACTGGCAGGCGACCGACGCCCTAACTCTGGAAGCCTGGGCGCGCTACACCGACAGCCGGAACGACATCGACAACGGCCTGCTCGCCCCCGGCAATCCGGAGGGTCTGCCGGCCTGGCTGTTCCAGGACAGCGAGGGCCATGTGGACAGCGAACAGCTGTTCGGCGTCCTGAAGGGCGATCTGGAAACGCTCGACGGCCGGCTTGTCCACTCGGCGCAGCTGTCGATGGTCGACATCCAGTCGTCCTATGTGACGCCGGGCGAGCTGCAGAACAGCGAAGGCCGCACGACCGAAGCGCTGTACTACGCCACCTATGACCTGGATGGCGGAGCCTATCTGCTGGCCGGCGTCGAGCATAAACGTGAGGAGGGGGTGTTCGAACAGCCCACGGGCGGCGGGTTCGCCACCGTCGATGACACCATCGACGAGACCGGTCTGTTCGCCACCTTCAACCTGACGCCGGCTGACGGCGCCTGGGTCTCCGGCGCCGTGCGATACGACGACAACTCCCTGTTCGGCGGCAACACCACGTGGCGACTGACCGGGGCCTACACCCTTCCAGACGGCTTCGACCTGCCGGGCGTCAACACCAAGTTGAGGTCATCCTACGGCACCGGCGCCGAAGCCCCGGGCCTGCGGCAGCTGCTGGGATCCTCCCCCACCTATCAGGGCAACCCGAACCTGACGCCCGAGGAAAGCTGGATGTGGGACGTGGGCGTCGACCAAAGTCTGCGGAACGGCTTCGCGGACTGGAGCGTCACCTATTACGAGGGCGAGGCCGACAACGGCATCTTCAACATCTTCGACCCCGCCACGGGCATGAGTTCGCCCCAGAACATCGCCGGCGCGGTCGAGATGCGAGGGGTGGAGTTCGAAGGCCGCCTTCATCCGGCGTCATGGATGGACTTCACGATCAACTACACCGACTCGTCCTCGGTCCAGGTCTCCAACGGGCGTCAGCTGTTCGGACGACCGAAGCAGGAGGGCTCGGCGGCGCTGATCGTGCGGCCTCATGACGCCGTGGCGGTCAGCCTTGACGCCTACTGGCGCGGTGAGTTCTTCAGCGACTATCCCAGCGACTACAGGATGCCGGGCTACAGCCTGGCGAACCTCGCTGTCTCCTGGCAGATCAACGATCGGCTTCGACTGAACGCGCGTCTGCACAACATCTTCGACAAATTCTACGAAGAGAAACTGGGTGACTCGACCTATGGCCGCACCGCGCAGGTGCGCCTGACGGCCACCTTCTGAGCGGGATCCCCATCATGCTGAAGGCCACTCTGATTGCGGCGTTGCTCATGGGCCAGACGGCTCCGGAGCTGCCCGAGCCCGCGGTTCCAATCGCCCCCCGGGATGGCCGAACGGCGGACCTGTTGCGCTGTGTCAGCGACGCGGATCTGGTCCTGACCAGCGGGCATCGGGGCGGTCCGGCGCCCGGTTATCCGGAGAATGCGCTGGAGACGGCGGCCCACACCCTCTCGCAGGGGCCGATGCTGATCGAAATGGACGTGCGCACGACGCGGGACGGGGTGCTCGTGATGATGCACGACGACACCCTTGACCGGACGACCACCGGCGAAGGGGCGGTGAGCGACCACACCTGGGCCGAGCTGCAGGATCTGCGTCTGGTGGACAACGAGGGGAACGAGAGCGACTTCCGCATACCCCGCCTGGTCGACGTCATCGCGTGGATGCGCGGTCGCGGCGTCCTCGCCATCGACCTGAAGGAGGATGCGTCGATTCCGGCCGTCGCCCGGGCCGTGGCCGAGGCCGACGCCCACGCCTTCACCATGGTCAGCACCTATCGTCCGGCGCAGGCCATGCTGGTCCATCGATCCGATCCCCGCATCACCATAACCCACCCGGTGAACATCCCCGAGGATCTGGAGGTGCTGCGCCGGGTGGGTGTGAACATGGAGGTGCTGACCGCCTGGGCGGGGCTTGAGGGCTACGATGCGCGCGCGCCGCAACTGTGGGCCGAGCTTGACCGGCAAGGCATACCGGTGCTGTTCGCCACGCTCTTTTTCGGTGATCGCGACATGGAGGCGACCGGGGACTACGGCCTGTTCGAGGAGCTGGCCGCACAGGGCGTCGACATCATCCCCACCGACCTCCACATGGAAGCCTTCCGCACGGTGACCGCGCCGCGTGACCCGGCTTCTGTGCTGGCTCGGTGCACCGCCGGTCGCCCGAACTGAATCATCGTCCCGGGCGGCCCGCTTCCGGGTCGGTCTGTCGGATGCGGCCCGGCCAGCCGGCGCGAGGCGGACCGCGCCGCCGGAAAGCCGTCCTGGATGACGGTCGGTCTCCCCCTTCGCCCGATCCCCTTGCTTTTCCCCGGCCAGCACCCTAAATGCCCCCGCACTTCGCACGTGGGCGTGGCGCGTTCCGGGGAGACATCCCGGTTTGCTCCGTTCCGAGGGCCATTCGGCCTTTAACCGCCCGCGCTAGGTTCGATCGGAAAAAGGACAAAACGATCATGGCTCTGCCTGAATTCTCCATGCGCACCCTGCTTGAAGCCGGCGCGCACTTCGGCCACCAGACGCACCGGTGGAACCCGAAGATGGAACGCTACATCTTCGGCTCGCGCTCCAACATCCACATCATCGATCTGTCGCAGTCCATGCCGCTGATGCACCAGGCCCTGCTGGCCGTGCGCGACGTGGCGGCCAAGGGCGGCCGCGTGCTGTTCGTGGGCACCAAGCGTCAGGCGTCGGATCCGGTGGCCCAGGCCGCCAAGCGCTGCGCGCAGTACTATATGAACAACCGCTGGCTGGGCGGCACCCTGACCAACTGGCGCACCGTGTCGGGCTCCATCGCCCGCCTGCGCGAGCTGGACGGCATTCTGGAAGGCGGCGGCGAAGGCCGCAACAAGAAGGAACTGCTGACCCTGCAGCGCGAGCGCGACAAGCTGGAGCTGTCCCTGGGCGGCATCAAGGACATGGGCGGCGTGCCGGACATCATGTTCGTGATCGACACCAACAAGGAAGCGATCGCGATCCTGGAAGCCCGCAAGCTGAACATCCCGATCATCGCGATCCTGGACACCAACTGCGATCCCGACGGCATCACCTATCCGATCCCGGGCAACGACGACGCCGCCCGCGCCATCCAGACTTACTGCGACCTGATCGCGGACGCGGTGCTGGACGGCCTGGCCACCGGCGCCGCCGCCTCGGGCGTGGATCTGGGCGCCATGGAGAACCCGGTGGAGCCGGCCCTGGCCAAGAAGGCTCCGGCCGCTGCTGAAGAAGCCGCCCCGGCCGGAACCGAAGGCGTCGCCGCCGAGATGGAAGCCAAGGCTGAAGAGCCCAAGGCCGAGGAAGCCCCGGCTGCCGAAGAGCCCAAGGCTGAAGAGGCTCCGGCCGTGGCCGACGAGGCCGCCAAGGAGGCGACTTCGGACGCCAACGACGCCGTCGAGACCGAGAAAGCCTCGGTCTGAGCCTCATGACTCCGCTCATCCCGGCGAAAGCCGGGACCCAGCGCTTTGGGTGTCGCAGCGGAGTGTGAAGGTTACGCCGCCCAGTCCTGAAACACCGGCGTCACGCTGGACAGGACTGGGTCCCGGCTTTCGCCGGGATGAGCGGAAAAAAGATGACCCATCGCGGTGTGATGCGGCGGTGGAACGAGAAACTGACATACGGTCGGGGTAACGCCCGGCCGTTCCCGCATACGAAATTCAGGAGAGAGACCATGGCCGAGATCACTGCCGCCCTCGTGAAGGAGCTTCGCGAAAAGTCCGGCGCGGGCATGATGGATTGCAAGAAGGCGCTGGTTGAGAACAACGGCGACGTGGAAGCCGCCATGGACTGGCTGCGCACCAAGGGCCTGTCCAAGGCCGCCAAGAAGTCCGACCGCGTCGCCGCCGAGGGCCTGGTGGCCGTCGCCAGCCGTGAAGACGGCAAGGGCGAGACCGCTGCGGTCATCGAGTTCAACGCCGAGACCGACTTCGTGGCCCGCAACGAGCTGTTCCAGAACGCCGCCAAGGCCTTCGCCGAAGCCGCGCTGGACGCCGGCGACGTCGAGGGCGTCAACGCCGCGACCCTGTCCGGCGGCAAGACCGTGCAGGACGAGGTGACCAATCTGATCGCCACCATCGGCGAGAACATGCAGGTGCGCCGCGTGGCCCGTCACGTGGTGTCCGAAGGCGTGGTCGCGTCCTATGTGCACAACGCCGTGGCCCCCTCGCTGGGCCGCATCGGCGTGCTGGTGGCGCTGGAAGGCGCCGCGGACAAGGCCGCCCTGCGCGACCTGGGCCGCAAGATCGGCATGCACATCGCCGCCACTGCGCCGCTGTCGCTGAACACCGACGACCTGGACCCGGCGGCCATCGAGCGCGAGCGCGCGGTGCTGACCGAGAAGGCCAAGGAAGACGGCCGTCCGGACAACATGATCGCCAAGATCGTGGAAGGCCAGATCGCCAAGTTCCAGAAGGAAGTGGTGCTGTCCAAGCAGCCCTTCGTCATGAACCCGGACCAGACCATCGAGCAGCTGGTCGCGGACTCGGGCAAGGAGTTCGGCGCCGAGTTGAAGCTGGTGGGCTTCACCCGCATGGCCCTGGGCGAAGGCGTCGAGAAGGCGGCCGAGCCCGACTTCGCCGCCGAAGTCGCGAGCATGACGGGCGGCTAAAGAATAACCTTCTCCCATTGGGAGAAGGGGGAACCCGCGCACGAAGGCGCGAAGCGTCTTCGTGTTTGCGCGGGGGATGAGGGTTGGGCCGCTGCGCATTGCCCGCCGACCCTCACCCTCCACGCAAGGAGCGGTCTGCCTTGCAGCCCGCTGCGTGGAGCCGGCCCTCTCCCAAGGGGAGAGGGATCAAGGAAAAGGGGCGCGTCGGCTTTAAGGTCGGCGCGCCCTTCGTCTAGTATGGGCCCGCCGATTCCGGCGCCCCCGACCCGAGAGAGCATCCCCATGAGCCCCACCCGCGCCGATCCCCAATACAAGCGCGTGCTGGTCAAGGTCTCGGGCGAGGTGCTGATGGGCGACAAGGGCTACGGTCTGGACATCAAGACCGTGGACGCCATCGCCGCCGAGATCGCCGAGGTGGCGCGGACCGGGGTGCAGCTGTGTCTGGTCATCGGCGGCGGCAACATCTTCCGCGGCCTGTCCGGCGCGGCCAGCGGCATGGAGCGCGCCAGCGCCGACTACATGGGCATGCTGGCCACGGTCATGAACGCCCTGGCCATGCAGAACGCCCTGGAGCGGCTGGACGTGGACACCCGCGTGCAGTCCGCCATCCAGATGGACACCATCTGCGAGCCCTATATCCGCCGCCGCGCCCTGCGCCATCTGGAGAAGGGCCGCGTGGTGATCTTCGCTGCGGGCGTGGGCGCGCCGTTCTTCACCACGGACTCGGGCGCCGCCCTGCGCGCCGCCGAGATGGGCTGCGACGCCCTGCTGAAGGGCACCAGCGTGGACGGGGTCTATACGGCCGATCCCAAGAAGGATCCGTCGGCCACGCGCTATGACCATCTGACGTATCACGATGTGCTGGCCAGGGACCTGCGGGTCATGGACGCCTCGGCCATCGCCCTGATGCGCGACAACAGCATCCCCATCGTGGTCTTCTCGATCCGCGAACACGGCGCCCTCAAGGCTGTGCTCGAGGGCAGGGGAGTCTATACGGTCATCAGCGACAACCCGGCGACCGGGGCCTGAGGTCAAAGGAAATACGGACAAAGAGCATGAGCAAACCCGATCTCGCATCCTATCGAAACCGCATGGACAAGGCGGTCGCCGCCCTGAAGGAAGAGTTCAGCGGCCTGCGCACCGGCCGGGCCAATTCGGGCCTGCTGGATCCCGTGCAGGTGGAGGCCTACGGCTCGGTGTCGCCGCTGAACGCGGTGGCGGCCATCAGCGTGCCGGAACCGCGCATGATCACGGTCAGCGTCTGGGACAAGGGCATGGTGGTCTCGGTGGAGAAAGCCATCCGCGCGGCCGGCCTGGGCCTGAACCCCATCGTCGACGGCCAGACCCTGCGCATCCCGATTCCGCCCCTGACCGAGGAGCGCCGCAAGGATCTGGTCAAGCTGGCGGGCAAGTACGCCGAGCAGCAGAAGATCGCCGTCCGCAACGTGCGCCGCGACGCCAACGACGACCTGAAGAAGGCCGAGAAGGCGGGCGACATCAGCCAGGACGACCAGAAGAAGATGGAGGCCGAGGTCCAGAAGGACACCGACGCCGCCATCAAGCGCATCGACGAGACGCTGAAGACCAAGGAAGCGGAGATCATGCAGGTGTGACGACGCCGCCTTTTCTCCTCCCCGCTCGCGGGGAGGGGGACCGCGCCCGCAGGGCGTGGTGGAGGGGGCGGCGCGAGCGGAGAGGGATTGGCGGGCCGCTGTGACAGGCCTGCGCCGCCCCCTCCGTCACGGGCGCTGAGTCGCGCCCGCGCCACCTCCCCATCTCGAGGGATGGGGAGGAGAAACAGAACGGCCCATGAGGACACGGCACACAGGGAATGGCTGACGACATGCGCGCGATGGATGCGCCCACCGACGGCCCTTCCGATCCAGGGGCCCGGCATGTGGCGATCATCATGGACGGCAACGGCCGCTGGGCCGCCGCCAGGGGACTGCCGCGCGCGGCGGGCCACAAGGAAGGCGTGTCCGCCCTGAAGCGCACCGTGCGCGGCTGCGCCGGGCTGGGCGTGCGCTGCCTGACCGTGTTCGGCTTTTCCACCGAGAACTGGCGCCGCCCGGCCGAGGAGGTCTCGGACCTGATGGGGCTGGTGCGGTCCTATGTGGCCAGCGACCTGACGGGGCTGGCGAAGGAGGGCGTGCGCATCCGGGTGCTGGGCCGCCGTGAGGGCCTGCCGCCCGACATCGCCGCCATCGTCCAGAAGGCCGAGCGGGACACGGCGCACAACGACCGGTTCCTGTTGCAGGTGGCGTTCAACTACGGCGGCCAGGCGGACATCGTGGACGCGGCGCGCAAGCACGCAGAGCGGGTGCTGGCGGGGGAGGCGACGCCGGCGATCAGCGAGGCGGACTTCGGGAGCCTGCTGTCGACCGCCGGCGCGCCGCCGCTGGACCTGATCGTGCGGACCTCGGGCGAGGAGCGGCTGTCCAACTTCCTGCTTTGGGAAGCGGCCTACGCCGAACTGGTGTTTCAGGACATTCTCTGGCCCGACTACGGGCCTGAGGCGTTAAAGGCGGCGATTGACGAGTATCAGGCGCGCGAGCGCCGCTTCGGCGGGCGTCCCGCTCCGACGGCTACGGCGAAGGCGAACTGATGGCGTTTCGGGCCAAGGACATCGGATTGCGGGCGGCCTCGGCGCTGGTGCTGGCGCCCGCCGCCATTCTGGCCACCTGGGGCGGAGGCTGGTGGTTCGCCGCCCTGATCGCCGCCGCCTGCATCCTGCTGGCCCGCGAGTGGGCGCTGATGAGCGCCCGGGGCGCGCAGCGGCTGGTGTGGGGGGCAGTGGCCGCCGCCCTGGTCGCGGTGGTGCTGATCGCCCACGTGGGCCACGTGCCGGCGGCCCTGATCTCCCTGGTGTTCGGGGCGGGACTGGCGGGTGCGTTCGCCCGGCGTCTGGGTCAGCAGGGGCTGGATGCCGCCTATGGCGTTCTGTACCTGGGCTGGCCCGCGATCCTGTTCATCTGGCTGCGCGGCCAGCCCGACGGCCTGGGCTGGACCGTGCTGCTGTTCATGACGGCGTGGTCGGCGGACGTGCTGGCCTATCTGGTGGGCACCCTGCTGAAGGGGCCGCGGCTGTGGCCCCGCTTTTCACCCAACAAGACCTGGTCCGGCTTCATCGGCGGCCTGATCGGCGGTCTGGCGGCGGGCGCGTTGATGGTGGCGTCGCCGTGGCCGGATCTGGGGGCCCTGACGGTGGTCTGGGGCGCGCTGCTGGGCCTGACGGGCGCCATCGCCACCATGGCCGGCGACCTGTGGGAATCGGCGCTGAAGCGGCGGTACGGCGTGAAGGACGCGGGCGATCTGATCCCCGGCCACGGCGGCCTGATGGACCGGGTCGACGGGCTGATGTTCGCGGTGGTGGTGATCGCCGCCGGACGGGTGCTGTTGCAGTGGCTGGGCGTGGTCGGATGATCCGTCGTCGCGTCACCGTTCTCGGCGCCACCGGATCGGTGGGCCGCTCGACCCTGGAGCTGATGGACCAGGCCGAGCGGGCGGGCAGCGGCGCCTTTGCGGTGGAGGTGCTGACGGGCGCGGGCAACATCGCCCTGCTGGCCGAACAGGCCCGACGCTGGCGGCCCGGGCTGGTGGTGACGGCTGATGAGGAGCGGCTGGACGACCTGAAAGCGGCTGTGGCCGGACTGGACGTGGCCGTGGCGGCAGGGCCCGAAGCGGTGGTCGAGGCCGCCACGCGCCCGGCGGACTGGGTCATGGCGGCGATCGTGGGCGCGGCGGGGCTGCGCTCGGCCTGGGCGGCGGCCGGGACGGGGGCCACCCTGGCCCTGGCCAACAAGGAAAGCCTGGTCAGCTGCGGGCCCGCCCTGATGGCGCGGGTGCGGCAGGCCGGCGGGCGGCTGATCCCGGTGGATTCCGAACATTCCGCCATCTTTCAGGTGTTCCCGGCCGAGGCGCCCGGACGGGTGGCGCGGGTGGTGCTGACGGCCTCGGGCGGTCCGTTCCGGGCGTTTTCCCGCGAGCAGATGGCGCGGGTGACGCCGGAACAGGCGGTGGCCCATCCCAACTGGAGCATGGGGGCCAAGATCTCGGTGGACAGCGCCACCATGGCCAACAAGGGCCTGGAGATGATCGAGGCGGCCTATCTGTTCGGTCTGGAGGCGCGCCGCATCGACGTGGTGGTGCACCCCGAATCGATCATTCACAGCCTGGTGGAGATGATCGACGGCTCGACCCTGGCCCAGATGGGGCCGCCGGACATGAAGACGCCCATCGCCTGCGCCCTGGCCTGGCCGGAGCGGATGGCCTGGCCGGCGCCGAAGCTGGATCTGGCGGGGCTGGGGGCGTTGACCTTCGAAGCGCCGGATGAGACGCGGTTTCCGGCGCTGGCGCTGGCGCGGCAGGCGCTGGAGACGGGCGGGGCGGCGCCGGCGGTGTTCAACGCCGCCAACGAGGTGGGCGCCCGCGCTTTCCTTGACCGCAAGCTTGGCTTTCTCAATATTGCCGCAGTCGTGGCCGAAACCATGGAGCGTCTGGCCCACGCCGACGAAGCCGCCGACGCTCCGGATGCCTGCGATGCCGCCCTGCGCATCGACGCCCTGGCGCGACGGACGGCCCAGCGGATCGTGGCCGGGCGCGCGCAGGCGGCGTGACCGGGTGCGCGTAACGAGGTGGGTTCGTCGAATTCCTCGACGGCTTTAGGGAGGGGCTTCGCCCCATGTTGGATTTCATCGGCCAGGCGTTGATGTACGTCGTGCCCTTCCTGCTGGTCCTGACTCTCGTGGTGACCATCCACGAGCTGGGCCACTTCTGGGTGGCGCGGGCCTTCGGCGTGAAGGTGGACCGGTTCTCCATCGGCTTCGGCAGGGGCTTCAGCCGCACGGACAGGCACGGCATCGAATGGCGGCTCGGGTGGATCCCCCTGGGCGGCTACGTGAAATTCTCGGGCGATGTGGATGCATCCAGCGTGCCCGACGCGCGCGGCCTCGACGCCATGCGCGACGAGATCATCGCCACCCGCGGCGCGGGGGCCGAGAAAGACTACTTCCATTTCAAGCCGGTGTGGCAGCGGGCCCTGATCGTGGCGGCCGGTCCGGTCGCCAATTTCGTTCTGGCCATCACGATCTTCGCGTTTCTGTTCAGCCTGATCGGCGTTGAGGTGCGGCCGCCCCGCGTCGCGGCCGTGGCGCCCGAAAGCGCGGCGGAGGCGGCGGGCTTCGAGGCGGGCGACCTGATCGTGCGGATCAACGGCCGGTCGGTGGAGGATGACGCCACGGTGCGCCGCATGGTGGCGCTGAGCGCGGGCGATCCGATGGACTTTGTGGTGATGCGCGGCGAGACCGAGCTGGCCCTGACGGCCACACCCGAACGAATCGCGCGGCCTGATCCCATCGCCGGATCGGTGCGGATGGGGGTGCTGGGTGTCGATCTTCGCCCCCTCGCCGGAGAACGTCGCCATGTGCGCTATCCGCCCCATGAGGCGGTCTGGCAGGGCGTGAAGGAGACGGGGGCGGTGCTGGAGACGACCGTGACCTATCTGGGCCGCATCATCACCGGCCGGGAATCGGGCGATCAGCTGAGCGGCCCGCTGGGCATCGCCAAGGCCTCGGGCGCCCTGACCAACGCCGCCGCCGACGTCGAGGCGTCGGCCGGAATTCGCCTGGCGAACGTATCCCTGACCCTGATCAGCTTTGCGGCCATACTTTCGATCGGAATTGGCTTTCTAAACCTGTTGCCGATTCCGGTTCTGGACGGCGGTCACCTGCTGTTCTACGGCTACGAGGCCGTGGCGCGGCGCCCGCTGGGTGCGAACGTCCAGGAGATGGGATATCGCGTTGGTCTTGTATTGCTGGTCGGTTTGATGTTGTTCGCCACCTGGAACGACCTGCGAAAGCTCAGTCTCTTTCAATTCCTGGGCGGGCTCGCTTCATGAGCAATCGCCGCTCGCCAATGGTTTTCTCCATGATTCAACGACGCTCCGCAGTTCTCCGCACTCACGGCCGCGCCAGCGCCCTGGCGCTGATCGTCGCCGCAGGCCTTGGCGGCCCGGCCCTGGCGCAGGACGCCGCGCCGACGGGCGAGATCCAGCTGCCGCCGACCGAGCAGGCCCAGCCCGCTGTGCCGCAGGCCGCAGACGTGGGCGTCGCGAACCGCATCATGGTCCAGGGCAACCAGCGGATCGACCAGACCACCATTCTGTCGTACCTGCCGATCCAGCCCGGCGACACGGTCGATCCGGTGCTGCTGGATGTGGCGGTGCGGACCCTTTATCGCACCAACCTGTTCGCCGACGTCCAGATGGCCCTGGACGGCACGGACCTGGTCGTCCAGGTCGTCGAAAACCCTGTGATCAACCAGGTGGTGTTCGAGGGCAACAGCGCCATCAGCGAGGAGAAGCTGCGCGAGGAGGTCACCATCCGGCCCCGCGGCATCTACACGCCGGCGCGGGTGCAGGAGGACGTGCAGAGCATCGTTGAGCTCTACCGCCTGTCGGGCCGCATCTCCGCCACGGTGACGCCGAAGCTGGTGGAGCTCGAGCAGAACCGCGTGGATCTGGTGTTCGAGATCGACGAGGGCGTGTCGACGGGCGTTCGCGGCATCAACTTCCTCGGCAATGAGGCGTTCTCGGACAGCGATCTGCGCGGCGTGATGGTGACCAAGACCTCGCGCTGGTGGCGGCTGTTCTCCAGCAACGACAACTACGATCCCGGCCGCCTCGATTACGACCAGGAGCAGCTGCGCACCTTCTACACCAACCGCGGCTACTACGATTTCCGGGTCGTGTCGGCGGTGGCGGAGCTTTCGCCCAGCCAGGACGATTTCCTCGTCACCCTGACGGTGGACGAGGGCGAGCAGTATAATTTCGGCGAGATCACCGTCGAAACCCAGAGCGAGCGCCTGAACGCGGACTTCCTGCGCCGGCTGCTGCCCCTGCAGGAAGGCGATCTCTACGAAAGCGACCGCATCGAGCAGTCGGTGGACGCCCTGACCTTCGCGGCCGGGTCGGCGGGCTACGCCTTCGTGGACATCCGTCCCACCTACCAGGCCAATCCCGAGACCCGCACGGTAGACGTGACCTTCAACGTCCGCGAGGGCGCGCGGGTCTACGTCGAACGGATCGACGTGGTGGGCAACACCCGCACCATCGACCCGGTTATCCGGCGGGAACTGACCCTCGTCGAGGGCGACGCCTTCAACCGCACTCTCGTGGAGCGGTCCCGCAACAATCTGCGGGCGCTGGGCTTCTTCGAGGACGTGGAAATCACCGAGGTGCGCGGCAGCGAGCCCGACCGCACCGTGGTGACGGTCCAGGTGACGGAACAGCCCACGGGCGAACTGTCCGTCGGCGCCGGGTTCAGCTCGGTGGACTCCTTCATCGTCAATCTGGGCATCTCGGAGCGCAATTTCCGCGGTCGCGGCCAGAACCTGGTGGCCCGGGTCGAGTGGGGCTCGATCCGCCAGCAGATCGACTTCCGCTTTACCGAGCCCAAATTCCTGGGCCGTGACGTGCGGGCGGGTTGGGACCTGTACCACTCGCGGTACGACTACAGCGAGTACTCGTCCTACACCTATCAATCGACGGGCGGCGGGTTGCGGCTGTCCTGGCCGATCAACGGCTACACCCTTCTGTCGACGCGCTACTCCCTGCGGGCCGACGATGTGACGGTGCCGGGCTCGTCCTGCGAAAACGGAAGCGGATCGCGGGCCCTGTGCGAGCAGATCGGCGAGTCGCTGAATTCGTCCGTCGGCTACACCCTGCTGGTGGACCGGCGGAACGACCCCGTGCGGCCGACGCGCGGCTGGACCGGCAACCTGCGTCAGGACTTCGCCGGCGTCGGCGGGGATGTGAACTACATCCGCACCGAGGTGGACGCGTCCTGGTACTTCGGCTTCAGTCCCGAATGGATCGTCAGCCTGCAGGGCTCGGCGGGGTATATCGCGGGCTGGAACGGGGACGCGATCCGGATCAACGACCGGTTCTTCAAGGGCGGCAACAGCTTCCGCGGCTTTGAAACGGCGGGCATCGGCCCCCGCGACACCACCCAGGCCAGCAGCCGCGGCAACGCGCTGGGCGGCAATTTCTACGCCATCGGCACCGCGGAACTGACCGTGCCCAACTACCTCCCGGAGGAGTACGGGATCCGCACGTCCCTGTTCGTGGACGTGGGCACGCTGGGCGAACTTGATAATCGTTACCGGCTCGACGAAAACGGCGTCATCAACGAGAAGATCGTTGACGACCTCGCCCTGCGCGCCTCGGCCGGCCTCAGCGTGCACTGGCGTTCGCCCATGGGGCCGATCCGCCTCGACTTCAGCCAGGTCCTCGCCGAAGAGGACTACGACGTCACGGAAACCTTCCGTTTCTCAACCTCGACCCAGTTCTAAAGGTTCAAAATGAAACGTCTTCTTCTCACCGCCGTCGCGGGCGTCATCGCTCTTTCCGCCCAGGCCGCCGCCGCCCAGACCCAGCTTCAGAATCCGGGTCCGGCCATTCCGGGCATGTGCGTCTATCACAACGAGCGTCTGCTGGCGCAGTCGTCCGCCGGCCAGTCGCTCAACCAGGGCATGCAGCGCCTGGTCCAGGAAGTTCAGGGTGAACTGGAGCCTTACGGCGCGGCCATCCAGACCGAGGCGCAGCGCATCCAGGCGCTGCCCGAAGAGCAGCGGGCCCAGCCCGTGCAGGCCCTGCAGCAGCGCATCCAGGAAGCCCAGCAGCTGGAGCAGACCCGCGATGTGGAGCTGCGCTACACCCGCGCCCAGCAGATCAACGCCATCGCCACCGCCGTCGATCCGATCATCGTCGCCGTCTATCAGGAGCGCGGCTGCGGCATGCTGGTGGACCGCGAAAGCGTCTATGTGCTGAACCCGGCCATGGACATCACCGAAACGGTGATCGAGCGCCTGAACACGGCCCTGCCGTCGCTGAGCTTCACGCGCCAGTCGCCGCCGGCCCAGCAACAGCAGTAAGTGCAGGGAGCGGGTTGATCCGGCATGCCCGACGCCCGCTTCTTCACGACCGCTGACCCGCTGACCGTTGCAGACATCGCCGCCCTGACCGGGGCCGAGGTGGTTCGCGGCGGCGATGCGGTGATCAACACCGTCGCGCCCCTGTCCCAGGCGGACCGGGGCGCGATTGCGTTTCTGGGCGACCGGAAGCACGCGCCGGCCCTGGCCGCGACCGGGGCGGGGGCCGTCTTCGTGACGCCGCCGATGGGCGAACACGCGCCCCCTGATGTGGCTGTGCTGGCGACCCGGTTCCCCCAGGCCGCGTGGGCCGCGACCGCCGCGCGCCTGCATCCGGTGATCGAGACGGACGCGACGCCCGGAGTCCATCCGACCGCGGACCTGGAAGACGGCGTCAGGGTCGGACCGGGGGCGGTGATCGGCGCGGGCGCCCGGATCGGCCGGGACACTGTGATCGGGGCCAACACCGTGATCGGGCCCGGCGTCGCCATCGGGCGCGGCGGGCGCATCGGGGCCAATGCGTCCATTTCATTCGCGATGATCGGCGACCGGGTGCGGATCGCCTCGGGCGCCGTGATCGGCGAGCCGGGGTTCGGCGCGGCGGCTTCCGCAAAAGGGCCCGTGGACATCCCCCAGCTCGGCCGGGTGATCATCCAGGACGATGTGACGGTGGGCGCCGGCACGTGCATTGATCGCGGGGCGTACGATGACACGGTGATCGGCGAGGGCACCAAGATCGATAATCTGGTCCATGTGGCGCACAATGTGGTGCTGGGCCGGTTCTGTCTCATCGCCGCCCAGGTGGGCATCTCGGGCTCGGTCACGATCGGCGACGGGGTCATGTTCGGCGGGCAGGCGGGGGTCGGGGATCACCAGACCATCGGCGCCGGCGCCCGAATCGCCGGCGCGGCGGCTATCCTGTCGGATGTCCCGGCGGGCGAGACCTGGTCGGGCTATCCGGCGAGACCGCTGCGCCGCTTCTTGCGCGAAACGGTCTGGCTGGCCAAACAGGCGAAGTCGCGCACCAGGGAAACGAACGATGAGTGAGGCTGTGACGGGCGAGACGATCGACTATGCGGAGGTGCTCCGGCGCATCCCTCACCGGTATCCGTTCCTGCTGGTGGACCGGGCCGAGGACTACCGGGCCAACGAATCCATCGTCGGCATCAAGAATGTCACCGCCAATGAGCCGTTCTTTCAGGGCCATTTCCCGAACAATCCGGTGATGCCTGGCGTGCTGATCGTCGAGGCCATGGGCCAGTCGGGCGCCCTGCTGATGTCCAAGACCCTGGATGCGGATGTGTCGGACAGGACCATCATGTTCATGGCGGTGGACGGGGCGCGGTTCCGCAAGCCTGTGCGGCCGGGCGACGTGCTGCGGCTGCATGTTCACGTGACGAAGCACCGGGGCGACCTGTTCAAGTTCCGCGGCGAAGCCTTCGTGGACGGCAAGATGGCGGCGGAATGCGAGTTCGCGGCCATGGTCGTGGACAACCCGAAATCCGCGGGCGACGGCGCATGACCATCCACGCCACCGCCTCGGTCGACGCCTCGGTGACCCTGGCCGACGACGTGGTCATCGGTCCGTGGTGCGTGGTGGGGCCCGGCGTGGCCCTGGCCGAGGGTGTGGAGTTGCGCGGCCACGCGGTGGTCGAGCGCGACACGATCATCGGCCCGCGTACGGTGATCCATCCCTTCGCCGTGGTGGGGGGCGACCCCCAGCATATGGGCTACAGGGGCGAGACGGTGCGCCTGGAGATCGGCGCCGACAACGTCATCCGCGAGCACGCGACCCTGAACCGGGGCACGCCGCAGGGACATGGCGTGACGCGCATCGGATCCAATAATCTGCTGATGACCGGGGCCCATGTGGGGCACGACTGCGTGGTGGGCGACAATGTCGTCATGGCCAACAGCGCGACCCTGGGCGGCCATGCGGTCGTCGGCGACAAGGTGTTTCTGGGCGGGCTGTGCGCCGTGCACCAGAACGGCCGGGTGGGCGAGGGCGCCATGGTGGGCGGCCTGTCGGCGGTGACGCGGGACGTGATCCCTTTCGGCTCGGTGTGGGGCAACCACGCCCGACTGCACGGGCTGAATCTGGTGGGGCTGAAGCGGCGCGGCTACGGCAAGGCCGACCTGCGGCGCCTGCTGGCGGCCTATCGCGAGATGTTCGAGGGGGAGGGGGCGTTCGCCGACCGCCTGGACGCCGCCGCAGCCGCATACGCCGACCTGCCCGAAATCATGCGGATCATCGCCTTCATTCGCGAGGATTCCAGACGGCCCCTGTGCCTGCCCGCCCTATGAGCCGGCTGGGCATCGTGGCCGGGGGCGGTGCGCTGCCCCTTGCGGTCGCCCGGCGCTGCGAGGCCGAGGGGCGGTCTTTTTTCGTCGTTCGGATCAAAGGGTTCGCGGACGAAGCTCTTGCCCGATATGAGGGGGCGGAGTCCCGCATCGGCGAGTTCGGGCGGACCATCAAGCTGCTGAAGACGGCAGGCTGTGAGGCGGTCTGTTTCGCCGGCGTGGTCCAGCGGCCTGACTTCCGCGACATGAAGCCCGACCTGAAGGGCGCCACGATCCTGCCCGGCATGATCGCTGCGGCGACGAAGGGCGACGACGCCCTGTTGCGCTATGTGCTGGGCGTGTTCGAGGCGGAAGGGTTCGCCATCGAGGGAGCCGATCAGGTGCTGGGCGGCGAGACGGCGCCGGTGGGGGCGCTGGGACGCCACGCGCCCGACGCGGCGGCGCTGGCGGATCTGCGCAAGGCGCTGGAGGTGGCCCGGGCCGCGGGCGAGCTGGACATCGGACAGGGCGCTGTGGTCTGCGACGGCCTGGTGCTGGCGGTGGAGGCCCAGGAGGGCACCGACGCCATGCTGGCGCGGGTGGCGGGCCTGCCGGACACGCTGCGCGGGCGGCCGGACGCCCGGCGCGGCGCCCTGGCCAAGGCGCCCAAGCCTATCCAGGACGAGCGGGTCGACATGCCGGTGATCGGGGTCCGCACGGTCGAGGCGGCGGCGGCGGCGGGGCTGGCCGGGATCGCGGGCATGGCGGGCAAGCTGATCCTGATCGACCGGACGGCGATCATCGAGGCGGCCGACCGGCTGGGGCTGTTCGTGTGGGGCGAGGGTCACCGATGAGCCGCCCCCTGAAGATCATGCTGGTGGCCGCCGAGGCGTCGGGGGATTCGCTGGGCGCCGGTCTGGCCCGGGCCCTGAAGGCGCGGCTGGGCGATGCGGTGACTTTCGTCGGCGTCGGCGGGGCCCAGATGGCGGCGGAGGGGGTCGAGAGCCCCTTCGACATCAGCGAACTGTCCATCCTCGGCCTCATCGAGGGCCTGCGCGCCTATGGGCGGGTCAAGCGGCGGGTGGCGGAGACGGCGGCCCTGGCGGCGCGCGAGGCGCCGGACGCCGTGGTGCTGATCGACAGCTGGGGCTTCACCATCCGTGTGGCCAGGGCGATCCGGGCCGCGTCGCCCGGCACGCCCCTGATCAAATATGTGGGCCCGCAGGTGTGGGCCTCGCGGCCGGGCCGGGCGAAGACCCTGGCGGCGGCGGTGGATCACCTGCTGGCCCTGTACGGGTTCGACGCCCCGTGGTTCGAGCGGGAAGGGCTGGCGACCACCGTGGTGGGGTCATCGGCCCTGCATGTGGACATGTCGGGCGCGGACGGCGCCGCGTTCCGGGTGCGGCGGGGCATCGCGCCGGACGCGCCGCTTCTGCTGGTCCTGCCGGGCAGCCGGCCGAGCGAGGTCGCGCGCATGACGCCCGTGTATGAGGCCGCGGTGAAGCGGTTGAAGGCCGAAATCCCCGGGCTGGAAGTGGCCGTGGCGGCGGCCGGCACGGTGGCGGCGGACGTGACCGCGCGGGTCGCGGCCTGGCCGTTCCGCGCGCATCTGATCGATGAAGCCGAAAAGTACGACGCCATGACCGCCGCCGACGCCGCCTTGGCCACCAGCGGCACGGTGTCCACCGAGCTGGCGCTGGCGGGTGCGCCCATGGTCATCGCCTATCGCATGGACGGCCTTAGCTGGGTCCTGATCAAACGCATCGCCACGACGAAATATGTGACGCTGCTCAATGTGGCCGCCGATGCGCCGATCGCCCCGGAGTATCTTCAGGACGAGGCCACGCCGGAAAAACTGGCCGCCGCCGCCGGGCGTCTGCTCACCGACCGGGACGCCGCCGCCGACCAGGCGCGACGCCAGACGCAGGCGCTGGACCTGATGGGCCGGGGCGGGCCGGATCCGTCAGAGCTGGCGGCGGACGCGGTGCTGAAGGTGATCGGCCGGACCGGCGACTGAACAGCGGACCGTTCGCGCCGGTTGATCAGGTCCCCGGCTTGTGGACCTATGATCGACGTCTTCACGGAGCGCCGCCATGAAAGCCGCCTTTTCCCTGATTACCGCTCTTGCGGCCTCGACCGCCCTGGCCGCGCCGGCGTCCGCCGCCGAAAGCCGGATTGTCGAGCGCGGCGGCTATACGCTGGACTTCCGCGACCCGCCGGGCACGACCGATCAGGCCGTCGCCGACCGGATGGTCGAGACCTTCTTCGCGGTCTATCCGCAGCTGGTGGCGACCTTCAATCCCGACGCTCCGACGCGGGTGACCTTCATCATGGACCCCGATCTTCCGGCTGTGGCGGGCGTCGGAGGCGACGTGGTCATGTACAACTCGGGGCATTTCGCCGCCCATCCCCATGACATCGATGTGGTGACCCACGAGGTGATGCATGTGGTGCAGGCCTATGGCGACCGGGGGGCGCCGGGATGGCTGACCGAGGGGATCGCGGACTATGTGCGGCATGTGTACGGGGTCGACAACGCGGCGGGCGGCTGGGCGCTGCCCGACTTCAGCCCTGACCAGTCGCTGGAGGACGGCTACCGGGGCGTGGGCCGGTTCCTGCTCTCGCTGGAGACCCACGGCCACGCGGGGCTCGTCCGGGCGCTGGACAGCCGTCTGAGAGCCGGAACCTGGTCCGACGAGGCCTGGGTCGAGCTCACCGGCCGGACCCTGCCGACGCTCTGGGCCGACTACGCCGCCAGCCCGGCGCTGTGACGCGACCGTCGTCTCAGCCGGCGGGCGCCGCCAGACCCCGGTCGCGGTAGGACGGAAGAACGGGCGCGTCGCCGGGGGGCGGCTCGGCCTCGAGGCGGGCGATGTGGCGTTCCATCTCGGCGATCTCTCGCACCTGGGCCTCGATGATCTCGTCGGCCAGCTGGCGCACTTCCGGGTCCTGGATGTTGGCGCGCTCGCTGGTCATGATGGCGATGGAGTGGTGGGGGATCATGGCCTTCATGTAGCTGACGTCGCCCACGGTGGCCTGGCTGCGCACGAGGGTCAGGGCGCCGGCGAAGACGACGACTGCGCCGAGCATGATGGCGACGTTGACGCGGGTGTTCTTGTACATGCCCCACATGAAGCCGAGCATGACCACGGCCATGACCGCGCCCATGACCAGCGCCATCCACGCCCGGGTCTGGCTGAAGGCCACATGCTCGATGGCGTATGTGTTCAGATACATCAGGCCGAACATGATCACGGTGGATGTGGCGATCATGGCGGCGAACCGGCGATAGCTCATGGCGTGCTCCTTTGGGGGAGGGAACACGTGAGGACGGGGAGGGTTCTACGGCGTCAGCGGCCTTCGTGTATGTCGCTTTCAGAAGGAAGGGGTGCGCATGCCTGCTCAAGTCGCCTTCGCTTTCGTTCTCGTGCTGCAAGCGGAGCCTCAACCCCCGCCGCCGCCATCGGCTCAACTCGTTCACGGCTATGTCTATTTCGATCACGGTTCGGACGTGCCCCGCCCGTTCGGCGAGATCGATCCGATCGCCTATTTGACCGAACGCATGCCGGCCGATGTCTACCCCTACGTCCGGGGGCAGACCGACAGGGTCGGCAGCGTGACAGCGAATCTGGCGCTGGCGCGGCGAAGAGCCGAGTCCGTGGCTCGCCTGTTGGTCGCTGAGGGCGTCGATCCCTCCAGGATCACGCTGATGGTCTGCAACGAAGCCCAAATGAACAGGTTGACGGCTGACGAAGTCAGCGAGCCTGTGAACCGATTTGCATGGTTCAACTGGAGTTCGCAGCCCCCTCAACCCACTGAACACTGCACGCCCGAGCCCTATCGGCCCGGTGAGGGCCGTCGGTAACGAAAAACGCCGGGGCCATAGGACCCCGGCGTTCTGCGTTTTCAGCGACGTCGGCTGGATCAGCCGCGCTGGTCGATGGTGATGTAGTCGCGCTCGGTGGGGCCCGTGTAGAGCTGGCGGGGGCGGCCGATCTTCTGCGAGGGGTCCTCCATCATCTCCTGCCACTGGGCGATCCAGCCGACGGTGCGGGCCAGGGCGAACAGGACGGTGAACATGGTGGTGGGGAAGCCCATGGCCGACAGGGTGATGCCGGAATAGAAGTCCACGTTCGGGAACAGCTTGCGCTCGGCGAAGTAGTCGTCCTTGAGCGCCACGGCTTCCAGTTCCTTGGCGACCTGGAACAGCGGGTCGTTCTCGCGGCCGGTGGCGGCCAGCACTTCGTAGGCCGACTGCTGCATGACCTTCGCGCGCGGGTCGTAGTTCTTGTACACGCGGTGGCCGAAGCCCATCAGCTTGTACTTCTTGTCCTTCACGCCGGCGATGAACTCCGGGATCTTGTCCGGGGTGCCGATCTCCTTGAGCATGTTCAGCGCCTCCTCGTTGGCGCCGCCGTGCGACGGGCCCCAGAGGCAGGCGATGCCGGCGGCGATGCAGGCGAACGGATTGGCACCCGACGAGCCGGCCAGACGGACGGTGGAGGTGGAGGCGTTCTGCTCGTGGTCGGCGTGCAGGATGAAGATGCGGTCCATGGCGCGCACCAGCGCCGGGTCCACATGATAGTCCTCGGCCGGCACGGCGAAGCACATGCGCAGGAAGTTCTCGGCGTAGCTGAGGTCGTTGCGCGGAGACACGAAGGGCTGGCCGATGTGGTACTTGTAGGCCCGCGCGGCGATGGTCGGCATCTTGGCGATCAGGCGGATGGCCGAGATGTTGCGCTGGACCGGATCATGGATGTCCAGGCTGTCGTGATAGAAGGCCGACAGGGCGCCGACGGTGCCGACCATGATGGCCATGGGGTGCGCGTCGCGACGGAAGCCCTCGAAGAAGCGGTCGAACTGCGAATGCAGCATGGTGTGCATGGTGACGCTGTTTTCGAACGACTCGTACTGGGCCGCCGTGGGGAGCTCGCCGTGCAGCAGCAGGTGGCAGACCTCGACGAAGTTCGACTTCTCGGCCAGCTGGTCGATGGGGTAGCCCCGATGCAGCAGCACGCCCGCATCGCCGTCGATGTAGGTCAGGCTGGACTCACAGGACGCCGTGGACGTGAAGCCCGGGTCGTAGGTGAAGGCGCCCGTGGCGCCGTACAGCTTGCGGATGTCGACGACGTCCGGCCCGGTGGAGCCGCCCAGGACCGGCAGTTCGACGGACTTGTCGCCGATGGTCATGGTCGCCGTGCCGGCGGGTTTGGCTTGTTCGGTCATATGCACCCCGATCTTTATTTGGACGCTCTCGCGGGGAGGCGAGGGCGCGGGTTCATTGTTGTGGCGTTCACTTAGCGACTGAAAGGGCATCCTCCAAGCGTCCGAGGCTTTCTTCTCGCCCAAGTGACGACAAAGTTCGGGCCAGATCGGGCGAACTTGACCCTGCGGTAAGGGCCCCGCGCAGGGGCGGGCCGATCTTGCCGAAGCCGACGCCCTCGTCCTCGGCGAAGGCCTTGAGCTCGGATTCCAGGGCGAAGACGTCCCAGCTCTGGAACAGGCGCAGGCGCTCCAGAAGGCGGGCCATGCGCTCGCCCGTCTCGTCGATCAGCGAGGCCTTGATCTTGTCGTTCAGGTGCAGCGGACGGCGCTGGAGCACGAAGGCGGTCTGGGCGGCCAGCTCGACGACGGTTTTCGCCCGGTCCTTGACGAAGGGCATGGCCTGCACGAGGCGCTGTTCGTCGCCTTCGGCCAGGAGGTGGCCGTTCCTGAGGTGCTGGTCGAGCACGAGCTTGGCGAGTCGCTCGTCGTCGGCCAGACGGATCCAGTGGGCGTTGACGTGGGCCAGCTTGTCGAAGTCCAGACGGGCCGGCGCCTTGTTGACGGCGTCCAGATCGAACCAGGCGATGGCCTGTTCGTCGCTGAACAGCTCGTCGTCGCCGTGGCTCCAGCCCAGCCGGGCCAGATAGTTGCGCATGGCCTCGGGCAGATAGCCCATCTCGGCGTATTCGTGGACCGCCTGGGCGCCATGGCGCTTGGACAGCTTGGCGCCGTCGGGGCCGTGGATCAGGGAGATGTGGGCGAACACCGGGCGGGGCCAGCCGAGGGCGTCATATATCAATGATTGACGAGCAGCGTTGTTCAGGTGGTCGTCGCCACGGATGACGTGGGTGACGCCCATGTCGTGGTCGTCGGCCACCACGGCCAGATTGTAGGTGGGCGCCCCGTCCGAGCGCAGCAGCACCAGATCGTCCAGCGAGGACGACTCCCAGCGCACCCGGCCCTGCACGGCGTCGTCCACGAACACCGCCGTATCGGCGGGGCGGCGGAATCGCACCGTGTGGGGTTTGGACAGATCGTCCACGGTGGGCTCGCGGTCGCGCCAGGGGGATTCGAAGGTGCGGCCCTCGGCCTTGGCCTGGTCGCGCAGGGCGCCGGTCTCCTCGGCCGTGAGGTAGTCCCGATAGGCGTGGCCGCTTTCCAGCAGCAGATCGACCACCTCGCGGTGGCGGTCGGCGCGGCTGTGCTGGAACACCGGCTCCTCGTCGGCGAACAGCTCCAGCCAGGCCATGCCGTCGAAGATGGCCTTCACGGCGTCGTCGGTGGAGCGTTCGCGGTCGGTGTCTTCCACGCGCACCAGAAATTTGCCGCCGTGGCGACGGGCGAACAGCCAGTTGAATAACGCTGTTCTCGCTCCGCCGATATGCAGGTAGCCTGTGGGCGAGGGGGCGAAGCGGGTGACGACGGGTGAGGGTTCAGTCATGTCCGGGGCGGTGTCTGATGGGGCCGCCCTTATAACGCCGGAAGCGGCCAAGCCCATACGCGCGCGCATCATTGATTGGCTGGCGGCCAGCGTTTCGGCCCAGCGGGACCGCTGGCGACTGTGGGCGCCGGTGGCGTTCGGCGGGGGATGCGCGGTCTATTTCGGCCTGCCGGAAGAGCCGCCCCTGTGGCCGCTGGCGCTGCTGGCGGTCGTGGCGTCGGCGGCGTGGATCGTGGCGCGGCGGCGAGGGGCGGGTCGGGGCCTGACCGTGCCGCTGATGCTGATCGCCTGTCTGGCGCTGGGGCTGGCGGCGGCCAGGGCGCGGACCGACCGGGTCGAGGCGCCCATCGCGCCGGCCATGGCCGAACCGACGGTGATCGAGGGCTGGGTGGTGGACGTGGACAGCCCCGGGGCGCGCGGCTCGCGGGTGGTGCTGGCGCCCGTGCGGATCCAGGGGCTGGCGCCGGAGGCGACGCCTCTGCGGCTGCGCGCGACCTTGCAGGGGCCCGCGCCCGCGCCGGGCACGCCGGTGCGGGTCTTCGCCATCCTGAACCCGCCGCCGCCGCCGGCCAGTCCCGGCAGCTACGACTTCGGGAGGAACGCCTTCTTCCTCGGCATGGGTGGGGTGGCGTTCGGCCTGGGGGAGACGCGGGCCGCGACCCTGCCGGAGCCGCCGGCCGGCCTGAAGCGGATCATGTGGTTGAACGGGGTGCGGTTCGATCTGGCGTCGCGCATCGTGGACCGGCTGGGCGAGCGGACGGGCGGTATCGCGGCGGCCATGACCACGGGGCACGAGGCGTGGCTGATCCAGGACGACATGGACGCCATGCGGGACTCGGGGCTGTTCCACATCCTGTCCATCTCGGGGCTGCACATGGCCATCGTGGGCGGGTTCGTGTTCTTCGGCGTGCGGCTGCTGGTGGCGGCGTGGCCGTGGCTGGCGCTGCGGGTGTCCGGCAAGAAGGCAGCGGCCTGGGCCGGTCTGGCGGCGGTGGGCGCCTATCTGCTGATCTCGGGCGGGCCGCCGCCGGCCGAGCGGGCGGCCACCACCGCCGCCATCGCCTTTCTGGCCATCCTGCTGGACCGGCGGGCCATCAGCATGAACGCCCTGGCGGTCGCCGCCTTCGTGGTGCTGATTTTCCGGCCCGAGTCCATCGTCCAGCCGGGGTTCCAGATGTCCTTTGCGGCCACGGCCGCGCTGGTGGCGCTGGCCGAGAGCTGGCCGGTGCGGACGCGGGAGATCTCGGCGCCGTGGATCATCGTCACGACGCAGCGGTTCGGAGCCTGGCTGTTCGCCGCCTGCGCCGCCAGTCTGGTGGCGGGCATGGCCACCGGGCCGTTCGCCATGCAGCATTTCAACCGTACGGCGGTGTTCGGCCTGATCGCCAATGTCTCCACCGCGCCGATCTCCAGCTTCATCATGATGCCGGCCCTGGCGCTGGGCGCGGCGCTTGAGCCGCTGGGGCTGGGCGGGCCGTTTCTGGCGGTGGCGGGGTGGGGCGTGGACCTGATGCTGGCCATCGGCCACTGGACCGCGAACCTGCCCGGTGCGGTGCGCACCATCCCCAGCGCGCCGGACATCGCCCTGCCCATCGCCTTTCTGGGGGTGCTGTGGCTGTGCCTGTGGAAGGGGCGGGGGCGCTGGGCCGGGCTGCCGTTCGCCCTGGCGGTGCTGCTCTGGCCCCGCCCGCCCGCGCCGGACCTGTGGATCGGAGACGGGGCCACGACGGCGGGCGTCCGGATCGAGCGCGAGGCGATCCAGCTGCGCCCGGGGGTGCGGCAGTTTCCCATTGATCTGTGGTCGCAGCGACGGGGGCTGGCCCTTGTGGAGCCGGATGCGGACTGGATCGCCGACCGGTTTTCCCGCCGCCCGGCTGACAGCGGACCGCTGGCCCTGTGGTGGGGCGCCCGGGCGCCGGACGCGGCGCAGATGGCGGGGCTGTGCGCGTCGGCCGAGGTGGTGGCGGTGCGGGCCGAGGTGGTCGCCCTGCCGGACGCCTGCGGCCATCGGCTGGTGCTGGACGGGCAGGATTTCCGGCGCGGCGGGGCGGTGGAGCTGTGGCGTCAGGGCGGGGGCTGGCGCGGGGTCTGGACGCTGGACGTGCGCGGCCACCGGCCGTGGTCGCCTCAGCCGGGCTGAACGCCCCGCAGGCTCAGGATGGCGGACTCGATGGTGGAGCCGAGGATGACGCCGCCGATGACCACGGCCAGGCCGAAGCTGACGCCCGGGAACAGGGGCGGCAGGACCGCCGCCAGCATGATCAGGCCGGGATAGATGGCCGCCCACAGGGCCGTGTCGGGCGCCTCGCGCGTGATCAGCGGGCCCTTCTTCATCTTCATGAAGCGGGGCACGAACGGCTGCAGGGCCAGGAACGCCACCGTCACCACCGCGGCCGTGGCCACATAGCGCCAGGGCGGATCCGCGGGGCCGAAGATGGTGGCGCTCATGACCAGCACGGCCAGCGAGAACAGGGTGCTGACGGCCAGCAGGACATTGGGGTCGATACGCTTCAAGACTTCACCTTCACATAGGAACCGGGCGCCGGCTCGACGGGCTTCAGGGCGCCCTTTTTCGGATCGCGGGCCTCGACCCAGTCGCCCGCACGCTCATGCAGCCACGCGGCCCAGTGGGGCCACCAGGAGCCGGGGTGCTGCTCGGCGCCGGCCTGCCATTCCGCAAGGGTGTCGGGCAGGTCGGGGTTGGTCCAGTGCTGATACTTCACCGCCGCCGGGTGGTTGACCACGCCGGCGATGTGCCCGGAGCCCGCCAGCGTATAGGTCACCGGGCCGCCGAACAGTTTCGTCGAGCGATAGACCGAGTTCATGGGCGCGATGTGATCCTCGCGACTGGCCTGGGCGTAGATGGGCGTCCTGACCTTCGACAGGTCCACGCGGACGCCGCCGATCTCGAACTCGCCACGGGCCAGGGCGTTGGCGCCGTACATCTGGCGCAGATAGGCCATGTGCAGGGCCTTGGGCATGCGGGTCTGGTCGGCGTTCCAGAACAGCAGGTCGAAGGACGGCGGATCCTTGCCCATCAGATAGTTGCTGACGAAGAAGGACCAGATCAGGTCGTTGGCGCGCAGGGCGTTGAAGGTGTCGGCCATGGCGCTGCCCGGCAACACGCCGCCCGCCTCGTCCATCATGCCTTCGATCTCGTTCAGCCAGTGCTCGTCGGTGAACAGCAGGAGATCGCCGGCCTCCTCGAAATCGTGCTGGGCGGCGAAGAAGGTGCAGGCGTTGATCCGCTCGTCGCCCTTTGCCGCCATATGCGCCATGGCCGCGCCCATCAGGGTGCCCCCGATGCAGTAGCCGACGGTGTTGAGGCGATCCGTGCCACATTGCTCCATCACCTTCGAGGTGGCGCGGTAGATGCCCTTCTCCAGATAGTCGTCGAAGCCGAACCCGGCCTTGTCCACGTCCGGATTGACCCAGGAACAGACGAACACGGTGAAGCCCTGTTCCGACAGCCAGCGGATCATGGAGTTCGCGGGCTGCAGGTCCAGGATGTAGAATTTATTGATCCAGGGCGGGAAGATCAGCAGCGGAATGGCGCGCTGCTTGTCGGTGGCGGCGTCGTACTGGATCAGCTCGAACAGCTCGTCGCGCCAGACCACCTGACCGGGGCTGGTGGCCACGTTCTCGCCGACGCGGAACTTGCCGTAGTCGGCCTGGCTGATGGCCAGCTTGCCGCGACCGCGCTCCATGTCGGCGGCGAAATTCTGCATGCCCCTGACCAGGCTCTCGCCGCTGGTCTCGGCCAGGGCCTTCAGCGCCGCCGGGTTGGAGGCGAGAAAATTGGCGGGGGAGAAGGCGTCGGTCAGCAGCTTGGTGAAGAACTCGGCGCGGCGTTTGGTGCGCGGCTCCACGTCCTCGGCGCTGGCGATCAGGGCGTTCATCCAGTCGGCGGTGACCAGATAGGACTGGCGCATCACGTCGAACATGGGGTTGGCGGCCCAGGCCGGGTCCTTGAATCGCTTGTCGGGGGCGGCGGTGACCGGCACGTCCTCGCCGGCCGCCCGTCGGGCGGTGTCGGTCCACAGGGTCATGTAGCGGCCGAACAGGTCGGCCTGGGCCTGGAAGAGGCGTTCGGGGCGGGACGCGAGGCTGGTCATGACCGTGGTCATGGCGGGGCCCATGTTGAACGGGTCGGGCGACAGGGCGGCGGGACGCTCGGCCCGGGTCAGCGCCGCCTCGGCCAGGGCCGACTGGGCGGTCATGGCCGCCTTGGCGATGTTCAGGGACAGGGTCTCGAGCATGCGGCGCTGGTCGGCCCCGATGGCGAAGGGGTCGAGGGCGTCCGCCGGGGGCGGGGCGGGGGGCGCCTCCGGTTCCGGAGCCGGCCTGGGGGCAGACTTCGCAGCCTTCGATCGGGCCGCCGTGCGGGACGCGGCCTTTTTCGGCGCGGCCTTTTTCGGGGTGCGGGTCGCGGGCTTTTTCGGCGGCGTGGCCATGAACGGCTCCGTGCTGGATCGACGTCAGGCGGCGTCGCCCTTCCTCGCCGCCCCATGATGGCATATGACCGGGCTCAAGATGAACGCATCAGCGACGAAAATTCTGGCGATTTCGGCGGTTTGCGCGGCCCTCGGCGGCTGCAGCGCGCGCTTCGCCGCGCCCACGGAGGGCTCTTCGCCCCTGTCGGACCGGGTTGAGGCGCTGGTGGACGCCAACCGGACCTATCCGCGCTGGGCTGATTTTCCCGACGCGCCGACGGATGTGCCCGACGCCGCCGTGGTTGCGGGGCGGGTGGCCGGCCTGGACCAGACGGGCCAGAGCCTGAACCGCAGCGTCGCCGCCATCGACTGGACCCTGCCCGAGGATCCCGATGCCTGGGCCGGCGCCGTGCGCAGCCGGGTGGACGACGCGCGCATGAGCGTCGGAACCGCCCGCACGGCTGCTGAAGTGGAAGCCTTCGCCCGCGACCTGCGCGAACGGTCCGAGCCGCCGCCGCCGATCGACCCGCGCCGATAGGGCGTGTTTCGCGCCTGCGACCGAATCCGGCGAGGCTGCAGGCCAGACTGAGCTGGATGACGAGGCGTAATTGCACATGGCGGACGGCGGCATGGCGGCAGCGGTGAATTTCCTGGGCGTGTCGCGCTCCCTGTCCGGTCGGGCCTGGCGTCAGCGTCCGGCCGAGGCGGGCGTGGTGCGGGCGCACATGCAGGGGCTGGGGCTGGCCGAGCCGCTGGCCCGGGCGCTGGCCGCCCGGGGCGTCAGCGCGGATCAGGGCGAGGACTTCCTGAGCCCGACCCTGCGGGCGCTGTTTCCCGACCCCTCTAGCTTTCTCGACATGGACAAGGCCGCCGAGGTCATCCTGGACGCCCTGACGGCGGGCCGCAGCATCCATGTGTTCGCCGACTATGACGTGGACGGGGCCTCCAGCGCGGCGCTGCTGGTGCGGTGGTTCCGGGCCATGGGGGCGGACCTGCCCATCTATGTGCCCGACCGCGTGACCGAGGGGTACGGCCCCAGCCCCAAGGCGTTCGAGACGCTGAAGGCGAGCGGCGCGGATCTGGTCATCACCGTGGACTGCGGGGCGGCGGCGGTGGAGGCGGTGGCCCATGCCGCGACCATCGGCCTGAAGGTGGTTGTGGTGGATCACCACCTGATGCGCGAACAGCCGCCCGCCTGCGAGGCGGTGGTCAATCCGAACCGGCCGGGCTGCACCTCCGGCCAGGGCAATCTGGCGGCGGCGGGGGTGGTGTTCGTGCTGCTGGCGGCGCTGAACCGGGCGGCGCGGGCGCGGGGGCTGTTCGCCGAAAGGGCCGAGCCGGACCTGCGGCAGTGGCTGGACCTGGCGGCGCTGGGGGCCATCTGCGACGTCACCGCCCTGAACGGTTTCAACCGGGCGCTGGCCTGTCTGGGGCTGAAGGTGATGTCGGACTGGCGCAATCCCGGGCTGGCGGCGCTGCTGGCCGTGGCGGGGATGGAGCCGGGGCCGGCCAAGGCCAGCCACGCCGGCTTCATCCTGGGGCCGCGAATCAATGCGGGCGGGCGCATCGGCCGGGCCGATCTGGGCGCGCGCCTGCTGTCCACGGACGATCCGGTCGAGGCCGCCGCCATCGCCGCCGAGCTGGACGCCCTGAACCAGTCCCGCCGCGAGGTGGAGCGCGAGGTGACCGAGGCCGCCGTACGCAAGGTGGAGAGCCGGGGCCCCGACGCGCTGGACCGGTCCATCATCGTGGTGGAGGGCGAGGGCTGGCATCCCGGCGTGGTGGGCATCGTGGCCGGACGGCTGCGGGAACGCTGGCGCAAGCCGGTGGTCGTCATCGGGGTCGATCCCGCGACGGGCGTGGGCAAGGGCTCGGGCCGGTCGCAGCCGGGGGTCAATCTGGGTCGGGCCGTGCAGGCGGCCTGGGAAGCGGGCCACCTCATGGCGGGCGGCGGCCACGCCATGGCCGCGGGCCTGACGGTGGCGGGCGACCGCATCGAGGCCGCGCGCGCCTTTCTGGAAGCGGCCCTGGCCGACCAGCAGGCGGCGGCCGAGGTTCTGGACGTGGTGGATGTGGACGCGCTGCTGGACTGCCGGGCGGCCAACCGCGGTCTGTTTGAGGACTTCGAGCGTCTGGCGCCCTATGGGCCGTCGAATCCCGAGCCGCTGTTCGCCCTTGACCGGGTGACGGCGCGCGAGCCGGTGGCCATGACCGGCGGCCACGTGCGGTGCCGGCTGACGGCGGCGGACGGCGCCTCGGTCAAGGCCATCGCCTGGCGCTGCGCGGACCTGCCGCTGGGCCGGGCCCTGCTGTCGGGGGCCACGGGGCTCAGCGTGGTGGGTCGTCTGAAGGCGGATGACTGGAACGGGCGCCGGGGCGTCCAGTTCGAGATCGAGGACGCCCACGACCCCCGTCGCGAAACGAGCGACGATTTTTAGTCAGACCCCGCTTGCAACGTCCGGGAGGGGCCGCTATATCGCCGGCTCTCGCGCAGCGGTCCCTTCGTCTATCGGTTAGGACGCTAGGTTTTCAACCTAGAAAGAGGGGTTCGATTCCCCTAGGGACTGCCACGCGGGGCTCCCCGAAATCGTCAGATCGCACACCCGCTTCCGGGCCGCCCGGGCTGCGGCTCGCGGCCGTATTTCCGCGCGTATTGCGAACGCATCTCGCGTCCTGCGCGAAATTTTGGTTTCTCCCCCTCCCACGTTCATCGAACCGTGTTAAGCATGTTTCGTCTGCACACGATGTTCGCAGGCGGGGGGAGCATGTCAGCGTACGAAGTCGATGAGGATGTGACGGCCGAAACAGTCCGCATGTCCGGTCATGTCAAATGGTTCGACCCCGCAAAGGGGTATGGCTTCATTGTGCCCGATGATCCTTCGCTCACGGGCATGAAGGATGTGCTTCTGCATGTCTCCAGCCTGCGCGACCATGGCTGCGACGATGCGGCCGAGGGCGCGGCGATTACCTGCGACGCCGTGCGCCGGCCCAAGGGCTGGCAGGCCACCCAGATCGTGGATCTGGCCGAGCCCGCGCCCGGCCAGACGCCGGGCTACGAGGGTCTGCGTCGCTCCGCCAGCAACCTGGACACCCTGACCCGCCGCCCCGCGCGGCCGCCGGTCCAGGCCGACGGCCCCATGGAGCCGGCGACGGTGAAATGGTTCAACCGCGCCAAGGGCTATGGCTTCGTGGTGCGCGACGGCGATCAGGACGACATCTTCATCCACATCGAGACCCTGCGCCGCTGCGGGCTGGACGACCTGTTGCCGGGCCACACCGTGCGGGTGCGCTTCGCTCGCGGTCCCAAGGGCCTCGTGGTCGCCGAGATCGAACCGGCGGGATAGGCCGCATTTCCGGTTTCTTTCCGCGCGAGGCTGGTGCGTAATGCCGTCGTCGACCGCGTCACCTCCGGATATCGCCATGCACCGCCGCCTGTTTCTCACCGTCTTTATGGCGCTTGCCCTGTCGGCCTGCGCCCAGGCCGCGCCGCGGGACGACGCGGGCAATCCGCTGGAATCGCTGGTGGTGGTCACCGACACCGGGGAGCACGCCTTCTGGGTCGAGATCGCAGACACCGAGGAGGAACGCGGCCGGGGCCTGATGTTCCGCGACCCCCTGGCCGACGACCGGGGCATGCTGTTCCAGTTTCCTGACATGGCCGAGCGCGGCTTCTGGATGGAGAACACGCCCAGCCCGCTCGACATCGTCTACATCGACGATCAGGGGCGCATCGTGTCCATTGCCCGGCACACCACCCCTTTCTCGCGCCAGGTCCTGCCGTCCTACGGCGCAGCCAAAGGCGTGCTCGAGGTGCGCGCCGGCCGCACCGAGGAGATCGGCGCCGAGCCGGGCGACGTGGTGCGCCACCCCTTCTTCAACAACGCGGACTGACCGGACGCGCGCGATTGCAGACGGGCGATTGCGGGTCGCCCCGCGCCGTGCCTATAAGCCCCGCCTGATCGGAGCGTAGCGCAGCCTGGTAGCGCATCTGCTTTGGGAGCAGAGGGTCGCAGGTTCGAATCCTGCCGCTCCGACCAGCCTAAGCCGGGATGACGCCATGTCTTCGGCTGTGCGACGGGCGTGTCGGAGATCAAGGTCCGGTCCTGAGCGCGGACCTTTCGGCGCCTGCGTTACACGACGATGAGACGTCGCCAGTCAGGTTTCAGAAGTCACCCTCCGCCCGGACATGAATATTTCCCGGCGAGCAGGGCGCCCAATATGGGTCACTCGAAAATCAGCGTTTAACAGCCGTTCACACATTGGGCGGCTATATCGACGAATATTCTAACGCGCGATTTCGACATAAATGCCGGTATCGAGGCGCGCGGGATCGTAGATTTTACAAGAAGATCCGGTTCCTTTTCGCGTGAGTATCCATTTTGACCGCCGTGTTGAAACAGAGAACCGAACGCGAGCGTCTGGAGATGCTCGACTCCCTGTGCCTGATGGACCAGCCGCAGGAGCCGACCTTTCAGGAACTGACGCGGCTGGCCGCAGAACTTGCGAATACGCCGATCTCGCTGGTCACGCTCGTGCACGCCGAGACCCAGTGGTTCGCCGGCAGCGTCGGCGCCGCGGTGGGCGAAACCTGCCGCCTCGACTCCTTCTGCAGCCACGCCATCGAGCATCCGTATCAGCTGTTCTGGGTGGATGACGCGCTCAGGGATGAGCGCTTTGCGAACAACCCCTTCGTGAGAGGCGACCCCCATATCCGTTTTTACGCGGGCGTTCCCCTTGTGGTGAATGGATGTGCGGTCGGCACCCTGTGCGTGCTGGGAGCCGAGCCCAGGCCGTTTGACCCGGCGCTGGCCCACCAGCTGAAACGTCTGGCCGCCATCGCCGCCGCCGATCTGGATCAACGCCATCGCATGACGGCGGTCCGGTCGGCGCTCAATGCATCCGCCGACGCCCTCATCGACTGCGACGAGCATGGCGTCATCGTCAGCTGGTCCGACGGGGCTGAAACCCTGTTCGGCCGCGGCCGCGCGCAAGCCCTGGGGCAGAACGTCGAGATCATCATCCCCCCGGATATGCGGACCGCGCACGGTCTGGGCATGGCCCGGTGGCGTGAACAGGGCGGCGCCCGTCTGGGCCGCCGCCTCGAATTGCCCGCCGTCCGCCAAGACGGAAGCCCGCTGGAGATCGAGCTGTGGATGTCGGTGTCGCATCAGCAGGACGGAACCCGCATCCACGCCAACATTCGCGACATCTCCGAGCGCAAGGCGCAGCGCGAGGCGCTGCTTCGGGCGAAGGCCGACGCCGAGGCGGCCAATCTGGCCAAGTCGACCTTCCTGGCCAACATGAGCCACGAGCTGCGCACGCCCCTGAACGGGGTCACCAGCATGGCGGATCTGATGGCCGCGACCGGACTGACGGCGCGACAGCAGGAAATCAACGACATCATCGTGGCGTCTTCGCATCAGCTGAAAGGTCTGATCGGCGACATTCTGGATCTGGCGCGCATCGAATGCGGCGAGCTCACCCTGGTTCAGGAGCCCGCCTGTATTGCAGCCCTGGTGCGCTCGGTGGTCGATCTCTGCGGTCTTCGCGCGGCTGAAAAGGGCGTCGAGCTGAGCGCCGACATCACGCCGGACCTGCACGAGCGGGTGATGGTGGATGCGATCCGTCTGCGTCAGGTGCTGACCAATCTGGTCGCCAACGCCGTCAAATTCACCGAGGTGGGCTCGGTCCGCCTGAGCGTCACCGTGGAGGGCGACCGGCACCGGTTCGAAATCTCGGACACCGGAATCGGATTCGGGGCCGAGCAGGCCGCCGAAATCTTCAAGCCCTTCCAGCAGGCGGACGGCACGATCACGCGGCGCTTCGGCGGGACCGGTCTGGGTCTGGCCATCTCCAGCGACCTGGTGAAGGCCATGGGCGGCCAGATCCAGTGCCGTGGTCAGCCGGGCGAGGGCGCGACCTTCTGGTTCGAACTGAGCCTTGCCTCGGCGGCCGACGCCGTCACGGCCGATGCGCCGGCCTCGGCGGCGGCCCTGGGCCCCCTGCGGGTGCTGCTGGCCGACGACAACGCCACCAACCGGCGGGTGGTCGAACTGATCCTCGGCGCCATGGACGCCAACTGCGTCACCGTGGAGGACGGCGCCCAGGCGGTGGCGGCCTTTGAAGCCCAGACCTTCGACATCGTCCTGATGGACATGATGATGCCGGTGATGGACGGGCTGACCGCGGTGCGCGCCGTTCGCGCCGTCGAGGCGCGCGAGGGCCGGGCGCGAACGCCCGTCCTGATGCTCACGGCCAACAGTTTCCCCGAGCACATCGCCGAGAGTCTGGCCGCCGGCGCCGACCTGCATCTGGCCAAGCCCATCACCGCCGCCTCGCTGATCGCGGCGATCGCCAGGGTGCAGGCTGAAACCGGCGCGCCTGAGGACGGGTTGAAGTGCGCCTGAGGGCCTAGACCATCCACCCCATGTGCTCGGCCAGGATGAACGTGCCGATGCCGATGAGGGCGAGGCCGCCCAGAAGCTCGGCGTGTTTGCCGATGCGGGCGCCGACCCGGGCGCCGATCAGCATGCCCAGGGTCGTCAGGGTGAAGGTTGTCAGGCCGATGCTCAGGGCGATGATCCAGATGTTCACCCCGATGAAGGCCAGGCCCACGCCTACGGCGGCGGCGTCGATGCTGGTGCCGACGGCGGTGGCGATCAGGGGCATGAGGCCGCGCCGGGCCGGGGGCTGATCCGCGCGCCGGGGCCGTACGCCGTGCCAGACCATGTGCGCGCCGACGCCCGCCAGCAGGATGAAGGCGATCCAGTGGTCGATCTGCTGCACCACGCCTGCGGCGATCAGGCCGAGGCTCCAGCCGATCACCGGCGTGGCCGCCTCGACGAGCCCGAAGATCAGACCCGCGCGCAAGGCCTGCGCCAGCGACGGGCGATGGGCCGCGCCACGTCCCACGGACGCGGCGAAGGCGTCTGTGGACATGCTGAGCGACAGGATGGCGACGGCGCCGGGGGTCATGGGCTCACTCCGCCGGACAACGAGACGCGCATCCCACGCCGCCGGCGAGGCGGTGGGACGCGCTGGTCTCGCCAGGCGGATGACTCCGCTGACCGCGCCACGCGCCGGAGCGCGAATGTGTTGACGTGGTCCCGGCGCTCAAGGCGGCCGGCGGCTACTCCCCAACGGGAGCGCTTGCCTACAGGCTCAGAGAGGGTGGTTCAAGCAGCAGATATTCACCGGGCGGGCCGCTGCCTGCTTGGCAGGATCAACAGGATGATCAGGAACAGCAGGGCGGCATTGTACAGTCCGTTGCTGATGAACACGGCCATGAAGAGGTCCATGTCCGGCTCGGTACCAAAGCCGAAGTTCATCATCATGCGGGGGAAGGTGATTGCGCTGAACGCCGCGAACGGCAAAGGGCCAAGGCCCCAGAGCGGCGACCAGCCTGCGTCCCTGAGGCGGCGCGCCACAGCGGCCGCGAGGAGTGCGGTAGCGAAGGCGATCGCGACGCCCATGCTGATGAACACCCCGGAAAAATCCGGCACGGACGACGGATCGTTTACGGCCCCGAACATGGCGTTCAGGGACATCGCCATGCCAGAAGTCATGACGACCATGGTGAGCCCGACGACGGCGCCCGCCCACGGCCAGAACTCCGTGCGGGTCTCACGGCCCGAGACCTGGGTGAGCGCCCTGAAATGGTCTGCGAATGTCATTGCGTCCCCCGTCGCCAGTCTCCTGAAGGATAGCCGCAGCCACGAATAGCGAAAGCCATTTCCAAAGGTTGGCGACCGGTAGTGTTGCCATCGGGCGATTCGTCCGGTCCTAAGAAACCCATGAACCCCATCGACTACGCCTTCCTCGCGGTCTCGGTGCTGCTGTTGTCCACGGTGCTGGCGGGCAGCCTGTCCAGCCGCTTCGGATTGCCGGCCATGATCGGGTTCCTGGCGCTGGGCATGATCGCCGGATCAGACGGGCCGTTCGGGATCGTGTTCTCCGACTATGCCTTCGCCCAGGTCATCGGGGTGGCGTGCCTGGTGTTCATCCTGTTCTCGGGCGGGCTGGACACGAACTGGAAACTGGTGCGCCCGTCGGTGGGGCCGGCCCTCATGCTGTCCACCATCGGGGTCATGATCAGCGCGGGGATCGTCAGCCTGGCGGCGGTGTTCCTGCTGGGCTTCACGGTGACCCAGGGGTTCCTGCTGGGCGCGGTCGTGGCGTCCACCGATGCGGCGGCGGTGTTCGCCATCATGCGGGGGCAGGGGGGCGGCGACCTGCGTGAGGACCTGACCGGGCTGATCGAGCTGGAGTCCGGCTCCAACGACCCCATGGCGATCTTTCTGGTGGGGGCGGCGCTGGTGCTGGTGGCCACCCCGGACGCCTCGCTGTTGCCCTTCATCCCCCAGTTCATGACCCAGATGGGGCTGGGCGCGGTGCTGGGGGTGGTGATCGGCTATGCCTTGCCCTCGCTGATCAAGCGGATGCGGTTGAGGGGCAGCGGGCTGTCGCTGGTGGTGTCCATCGGGGCGGCGCTGTTGAGCTACGGCCTGACCGCCGTGCTGGGCGGCAACGGGTTTCTGGCGGCCTATATCGCGGGCATCGTGGCGGGGAACCGGGAGTATCAGGCGCGGCGCACCATCGGCCTGTTCCAGGACGGGCTCGCCTGGCTGGCGCAGGTGGTGATGTTCCTGACGCTGGGGCTGCTGGTGTTCCCCAGCCAGCTTGGCGGGGTCGCCGCGCCCGGGCTGGCGGTGACGGCGGTGCTGATGCTGGTGGCGCGCCCGATCAGCGTGTTCATCTGCCTGGCGCCGTTCAGGCGGTTCGACTGGCGGGCCAAGCTGTTCGTGTCGTGGGCGGGGCTGCGCGGGGCGGTGCCCATCGTGCTGGCGACCTTTCCTATCGTGGCCGGCGTGCCGGGCTCCCAGACCATCTTCAACATCGTGTTCTTCGTGGTGATCGTGTCCAGCCTGGTGCAGGGGCCGACCCTGGGCTGGGTGGCCCGCAGGCTGGGCGTCAACGCCTCAAAGACCCAGCCGGCCTGAGCGTGCTGGACCCATGGCGCGACGCGCGCTATCTGAGCCGCTTCTGACACTGGTTTCTTCAGGGCCCGCCATGCTCGCGCGCATCTATCGTCCCGCCAAGACCGCCATGCAGTCCGGCAAGGCCAAGACCCGCGACTGGATCCTGGAGTTCGAGCCGGCGACGGCGCGGACCAATGATCCGCTGATGGGCTGGACCTCGTCCACGGACATGAACGGCCAGGTGCGCCTGACCTTCGACACGGCCGAGGAAGCGGTGGCCTACGCCGAGCGGCACGGCATCGCCTTCAGACTGCACGAGCCCCAGGCCGCACCGGTGATCCTGAAAGCCTATGCCGACAATTTCGCCCCGGGCCGCAAGCAGCCCTGGACCCACTGAAGTTGTTTGCGGCTGGCGCGCATCGCGCTACTTCACCGCATGCCTGACGGCGCCCGTAGCTCAACCGGATAGAGCATCCGCCTTCTAAGCGGACGGTTGCAGGTTCGAGTCCTGCCGGGCGCGCCAGACGCCGTTGGAGACGCCGTCAGGCGTCAGGCCGTTGCGGCGGACTCGTCGTAGTGGGCGTCGAGGAAGGCGCGAACCAGCCGCTTCACCAGCCACGGATTCACATGCCGTCCATCGCTTTCGTAGAAGGCGTTGGGGCCGTTCGCCATGGTGATTTCATACGAGGGGAAGTAGCGGACGAAGTCGAACTCGCGATCCAGCGCGCCCAGCACCGCGCGCAGGATGGCCTTGTTCTCGGTGGTCGCCACATAGACGTCCTTGCCGATGAAGGTCCGCGCGATGCCGACGGGCGACACCGTGGCGAAGATGCGGGCGTGGGGACGCACCTCGCGCATGACCTCCACGGTCCGCTTCATGTTGGCGTAGTTCTCCTCGTAGGTGGACATGCGGAACTCGGTCTCTTCCGAGCCGCCGCCGCCGCCATAGGCGGGGCGCTGACAGGCCACGAGCCCGGTCTTCTTGTTCACGAAGGTTTCGGTCAGCCCCATGGTCATGAAGAAGACGTCGGCGTTGCGGATGCCCTCGTCCATGATCGCATTGACGTGTGAAATGGCTTCACGAAGGTCGTCGGGCGTCCGGCCGAAGACGAGGCGGCGGTAGGGGTCCTGGTAGATCGGCTTGTCGCTGCCCCAGATGAAGTCCTTGGGAAGCGTCCAGTAATCGTCGGGGTCCTGGGTCCAGGCGCCGATGTGCCGGTCCATCTCCTGCCGGATGGCGAAGCTGTTGTAGTAGTTCATGTGCGGACGGCCGGGCAGGGTGTCGATCTTGTACCGATCGTCCGCCATGGGCACGGCCTTGTAGTTGGGGCCGACCTTGATCCCTTCGGCCTCGAGACCCATGCGGATTCGCTCGGCGAAGCAGCTCCCGATCACATAGAAGCGGTCGTTCTGGGTGAACGCCTTCTCCTGCTCCAGCGTCAGGAGTTTTTCGCGATGGTGGACCTCCCACTTCGGATTGGGCTCGGGCCAGGCCTCCAGCTTTTCGATGTAGGGCGGCAGCTTGGGCTCAACCGCACCGAGGGGAGCCTTCTTCGGCTTGATGTCAGCCATGTTTATCTCCGAAATCTTCAGCCCGGCTCGCGTGGTGGCGGCGCTGAAATCTGGGTCGCGGGTCGGGTGAAGACCTATTCGGTTCTTGGGAAGCGGGCAAGAACCGGGAGCGCGGGCGCTGACAGACGAGATCCGGATGGGCCGCGGGCCCGGCCCGCTTGCTGACCGTGCTCGGGGAGAATACAGGTTCTGCAGATTTGCGAAGGGAAAGCCCATGGCGTTCGGCGACAGGATCCTGGTTCAGGCGCGCAACTATTCGGTTCAGGTCGAGGGCCTCGCGGCGGCGGAGCTGAACCGGAATCTGAGCGACTACCTTCCGCCCAACTACGCCACCCGCAAGATGGCCGAGGCCTATGGCGGTTACGCCCGCAGGCGCACCAACACCAATGACGAATACCTTTTGCTGCGCCAGACCTTCACCGAGACCCGGTCGAAGAGCCATCAGGTGTTCAGCTCGGTGATCGCGGACCACGTGCCGTCCGAGAAATACAACCTGGCCCGCAGCATGTTCGAGGTGGCGGACCAGCCGAACACCATCCGCAGCGCCGTCCGGTCCCTGAACAGGACCGGCATGTGGAAGGCGAAATTCTCCATCCCGCCGAAGCTCGTGGAAAGCCTGCGCGACAAGGTGCTGACCCGCATGGAGTCCCTCCACGGCGACAAGCTGACCAACATCCTGAAGGGCTCGCCCGAGGCGCCGCCGCAGATCAAATCCAATTTCTCGTGGGTCACCAGCTTCGGCGAGATGTACGAGGTCGCCGCCGATCCGCTGCTGCTGACCATCGTGCATCAGTACATGGGCGTGCCGCCGATCTTCGACGTGCCGGTGGCCTTCGTGAATTCCAATGTCCCGGTGAGCGCCAAGGACCTGTCCGATACGGCGCAGCTCTATCACCATGACATGTACCGCCTCGGGTTCGTGAAGCTGTTCATGTATCTGACCGACGTGGGACCCAAGGACGGCCCGCACGCCATGATCCCCGGCACCCACCGCGAGCGCCCGGACGCCCTGTGGAACGACGGCCGTCACACCGATGAGAAGGTGGCCGAGCATGGCCTGCTGGATCAGGAAGAGCGCATCACCGGTCCGTCGGGAACGCTGTTCCTGGTGGACACCAGCGCCCTGCACAAGGGCGTCCACCCGGAAGAGAACTATCGCGTCCTGGCCCAGGTGCAGTACGCCAACTCCCTGTTCGGCCATCCCATCGCCGACGCGGGCCGGCCGTTCACCGCCGCGCGCAAGTCCGATGATCCCGACGTTCTGGCAGCGGCGGATCTGGTCAAGACCTATGCCGAGAAAGTCGGCGTGCGGTTCATGCAGGGGATGATCTGAGGCGCCACCCCGTCAGGGCCTGATCCAGATCGGCGATCAGGTCGGCGGGGTCCTCCAGCCCGATGTGCAGGCGGATCAGCGGACCTTCCAGCGTCGGCGTATGGCGACGCAGGCTCATCTGGCCGGTTTCGTGGGTGGCGAGGCTTTCGAAGCCGCCCCAGGAATAGCCGAGGCCGAACAGGGTGAGGGCGTCCAGCAGGGCTTCGGCCTGCGCCTCGCCGCCGCCTTGCAGCAACACGCCCAGCAGGCCCGCCGCGCCGGCGTAGTCGCGCGCCCACAGCTCATGGCCGACCGAGCCGGGCAGCGGCGGGTAGAGCACGCGGGCCACCTCGGGCCGCGCCTGCAGCCATTCCGCCACCTGAAGGGCTGAGCGCGCGTGTTCCGTCATGCGCAGGGGCAGGGTGCGCAGGCCGCGCAGGGCCAGCCACGCCTCATCCGGCGCCGTGTGCCAGCCCAGGTCCTCGATGGTGTTGAAGATCGCCTTGCCGAGGCGCGCGTCGGCGACGGCGATGGCGCCCATCAGCAGGTCGGAGTGGCCCGACGCATATTTGCTGACCGCTTGCACGCTGACGTCCACGCCGTGCGCCAGCGGCCGGAACGCGAGACCGGCGGCCCAGGTGTTGTCCATGACCGTCAGCACGCCCTTGCTGCGCGCCGCGGCAGCGACGGCGGCGACGTCGATCATCTCGAAGGTCAGGGAGCCGGGGGATTCGATCAGCAGGAGTCTGGCGCCGTCGAGGGCGGCGATGATCTGGTCCGTCGTGGCGTCGGCGGGGTGGTAGCGCGTGGTCACGCCGCGCGCGCCCAGATGGCGGTCCAGAAAGCGGCGGCTGGGCCCATAGGCGGCGTCGGTGGCGACCACGGTGTCGCCCGGGCGCGTCAGGGCCAGGAGCGGAATGGTGACGGCGGCCAGTCCTGTCGGCGTGAGCCAGGCGTCCGCCGCGCCCTCCATCTCGGCGATCAGGGCGCGCAGCTCGTGCTGAACCGTCATGCCGTCGATGCCGTAGACCGGGCCCAGCGACGGATCGCGCAGGGTCGAGGCGCTGGGGTTCAGAAGGGTCGAGGCCCGCTCGATGGGCGGATTGACCGGACGACGGCCCTGCGCGGGCTTGCGGGTCGCCGAACGGATCAGGCGGGTGCGGTCGGAAGGGGATCGGCTCATGAATGCGCCCGTCTGGCGGTGAATGGCGCCTCGCGGGTTGCGGAGGCATGCCAAAGGCTTCTAACACCGGATGCACGGTTCAGACGAAGGCGAGGATGATGATCGCGCGCGCATTCAGGGCGGGGCTGATGACGGGGCTGCTGTTGCTGGCGGCCTGCGGAGACGGCGAGCCCGAGCGCGAAACGCCGGACCGCGCGCCCGACGCGCCCCTGCCGGCCGAAGACGCCGCCGAACCCAGCGAGACCCTGGCGGCGGTGCGGGCGCGTGGACGCCTGAACTGCGGCGTGCATGAGGGCCTGGTGGGCTTCGCCTATACCGACAACCGCGGGGAGTGGCGCGGGTTCGACGTGGACTTCTGTCGCGCCACGGCGGCGGCGGTGCTGGGCGACCCCGACGCCGTGCGCTTCGTGCCCCTGGCCATCGGCGACCGGTTCGAGGCGCTCGCGGACGGCCGCATCGACGTGCTGTGGCGCAACACCTCATGGACCATGGGCCGTGACGCTGGCGAGCGCATGGAGTTCGTGGGGGTGAACTACTACGACGGCCAGGGCTTCATGGTGCGCCGCTCGCTGGCCCTGACCAGCGCGGCGGAGCTGGACGGGGCGCGCATCTGCGTTCAGTCCGATTCGACCACCGCCCTGAACCTTCAGGACTATTTCGCGGTCCGGAACCTGCGCTACGAGCCGGTGATGACCTCCAGCGACGAGGAGGCGCGCGAAGCCTATGTGGCCGAGGACTGCGACGCCTTCACCGGCGACGTGTCGGCGCTGGCGGCGGCGCGGACCATGATGAGCAATTCGCAGGCGCACGCCATCCTGCCGGACGTGATCTCCAAGGAGCCGCTGGGCCCCGTGGTGCGGCGCGGCGACGACCAGTGGGCCGACATCGTGCGCTGGACCCTGAACGCCCTGATTCTGGCCGAGGAGCTGGGGGTGACGCAGGACAATGTGGACTCGCTGGCCGAGAGCTCTCCGGACCCGCGAATCCAGCGGCTGCTGGGGACCAATGGCGGCTTCGGCGCCATGATGGGGCTGTCCGACGCCTGGGCCTATGACGCGGTCGCCAGCGTCGGAAACTATGGCGAGATTTTCGACCGCAATCTGGGCGCGCGGTCCTCGCTGAATCTTGCCCGCGGCCTCAATGCCCAGTGGAACGCCAGTCCGCGCGGTCTGATGTACGGGCTGCCGATACGGTAGGCGGTCCTACCCGCGCCGAACCGGCGCATCACGCCGGGCGCCCCATTCCGCCCACGACCCGTCATAGACCACGCTGTCGCGGCCCAGCACGGCCAGCGCCAGGCTCAGGATCGCCGCTGTCACGCCGGAGCCGCAGGTGGTGATGACCGCGTGATCGGGCGTCAGGCCCGCTCGCTCGAAGATGGCGGCGAGCTCTTCGGGCGGCCGTATCGTCCCGTCCGGGTTCAGGATGTCGGCAAAGGGAACATTGGCTGCTCCGGGCATGTGGCCGCTGCGCAGGCCGGGGCGGGGCTCTTCTGCTTCTCCGAGAAAGCGCGTCGCCGGGCGGGCGTCGATGATGCGCACGGCGGCGTCATCCATGGCGCGCCGGACCTGACTCAGGTCCGCGACCCGGTCGGGGTCGAAGTCGGTTCTGAACGTGACGGGCGACGCCGGGGCGCCGGGTCCGGTCTCGACCGCGCGCCCTTCGGCCATCCATTTGGGCAGGCCGCCGTCCAGCACCTGAACCCGCCGCGCGCCCATGGTGCGGAAGGTCCACCAGACCCGCGCAGCGGAAAACAGGCCGCGCTCGTCATAGACCACGGTGCGGTCGTCCGCGGCGACGCCCATGGCCCCCGCGGTCGCTGCGAAGGCCTCGGGCGAGGGCAGCATGTGGGGCAGGGGACTGGCGTGGTCCGCCACCGCATCGAGGTCGAAGCGCACCGCGCCCGGGATGCGCGGCTCGTCGTCGCCGGGACGGCTGCCGTCCATGCGCCAGCTGGCGTCGATGATGCGGACATCGGGCGCATCCACAAGGGCGGCCAATTCGTCTGTAGAGAGAAGCGGATGATGAACCATGGGGTCAGACTAGCATGACGGCGGGGAAGCGGACGGGGGCCGTGCGTCTGGTGCTGGGCGATCAGCTCAGCGACGGTCTGGCGGGCCTGCGCGACCTGGATGCGGCCCGCGACGTGGTGCTGATGGCCGAGGTCGAGGGCGAGACCGGCTATGTGCGCCACCACAAGCAGAAGATCGCCCTGGTGCTGGCCGGAATGCGGGCTTTCGCCGCGCGGCTGGCCGGGCGGGGCGTGACGGTCCGCTACGTGCGGCTTGACGATCCGGGCAACCGCCAGTCAATCGTTGATGAGCTGGAGCGGGCGGTCGAGGATCTGGACCCCGGGCGCGTCATTCTGACCGAGCCGGGGGAATGGCGGCTGGCCGAGGCCTTTCGCGCCTTCGCCGCCGGGTGCGCCGCGCCGGTCGAGGTCCGCGAGGACGACCGCTTCATCTGCAGCCGCGACGTCTTTCAGCGCTGGGCCGAGGGGCGGCGCCAGCTGCGGATGGAGTTCTTCTATCGCGAGATGCGGCGGCGCACCGGCCTGCTGATGGACGGCGATGAGCCGGAGGGCGGGCGCTGGAATTTCGACGCCGAGAATCGCAAGCGGCTGCCCGCGTCCATCGCCCCGCCATCGCGGCTGCGCTGTCCGCCGGATGACGCCACGCGCGAGGTGATTGCCATGGTGCAGGCGCGGTTCGAAGATCACTTCGGCGATCTGGACGCCTTCGGCTGGCCTGTCACCCACGACCAGGCCGAAGCGGTGCTGGCGGATTTCCTCAAGCGCATCCTGCCCGGCTTCGGCGACTGGCAGGACGCCATGGCGGAGGACGAGCCCTTCCTGTGGCACGGGCTGATCTCCACGGCCCTGAACATGGGCCTGCTTGACCCGCTGGATGTCTGCCGCCGGGCCGAGGCGGAGTACCGCGCCGGGCGCGCGCCGCTGAACGCGGTCGAAGGCTTCATCCGCCAGATCCTCGGGTGGCGGGAGTTCGTGCGGGGCGTCTACTGGCTGAAGGCGCCGGAGTATCTGCGCCGCAATTATCTGGACGCGGATCGGGCCCTGCCGTGGTTCTTCTGGTCGGGCGAGACCGACATGGCCTGCGTCGCTGACGCTGTGAGGCAGGCGCGCCGCCACGCCTACGCCCACCACATCCAGCGCCTGATGGTCACCGGCAATCTGGCCATGCTGCTGGGGGTGCACCCGGACGCTGTGGACGAGTGGTACATGGTGGTCTTCGCCGACGCCTATGAGTGGGTGGAGATGCCCAACACGCGGGGCATGGCTACCTTCGCGGACGGCGGCATTGTGGGGTCAAAGCCCTATGCGGCCTCGGGCGCCTATATCGACCGGATGAGCGACTACTGCAGCGGCTGCGCCTTTGAGGTGAAGGCGAAGGCCGGCCCCCGGGCGTGCCCGTTCAACCGCTTGTACTGGGGCTTTCTGGAGCGCAACCGGGGGCGTCTGCGCGACAACCCCCGGCTGGCCATGCCGTACAGGACGCTGGACCGCTGGTCGGAGGACCAGCGCGCGGCGCTGGTGCGCGAAGCCGAGGACGCGCGGACCGGACTGGGGGCGGTGAAGCCGGGCTGAGCCCTCAGTTTCGGGTCAGGGACAACTGCACCACATTGATGCGGTCAGCGCGGAAGCCGGCCTCGCAATAGGCCAGATAGAACCGCCACAGCCGCCGGAACCGCTCGTCGAAGCCCATGCGCTGGATCTGGTCCCAGGCGCTCATGAACCGCTCGTCCCAGCGCTTCAGAGTGTCGGCGTAGGAGTGGCCGAACCGGTCGATCCCGCTCCAGGCCAGACCCGCCCGTTCGACGATGGGCTGCAGCACCGCCTCGCTGGGCAGCATGCCGCCGGGGAAGACGTACTTCTGAATGAAGTCCGTGCGCTTGTGATAGTCCGCGAACAGGGCGTCATCCATGGTGATGATCTGCAGCGCGGCGCGCCCGCCGGGCGTCAGCACCTCGTGGATCTTGTCGAAATAGGTGGGCCAGTATTCCTGCCCCACCGCCTCGAACATCTCGATGGAGGCGACGCGGTCGAAGCGACCCTGCACGTCGCGGTAGTCGATCAGCTGGATGTCGGTCCGGTCGGACAGGCCCGCGTCGGCCAGACGGCGGGTGGCGTAGGCGTGCTGTTCGGTGGAGATGGTGATGGCGGTGACGTGGGCGCCGACCTCCTTCGCCGCGTACTCGGCGAAACCGCCCCAGCCGCAGCCGATCTCCAGCACCTTGTGGCCCGCCTTCAGGTCCATGGCCTGCGCCAGGCGCGCATATTTGCGGGTCTGGGCGGCTTCCAGGGTCTCGCCCGGCGTCTCGAAGACCGCCGAGGAGTAGGTCATGGTCCGGTCCAGCCAGGTCTCGTAGAAGGCGTTGCCCAGATCATAGTGGGCATGGATGTTCTTGCGAGCGCCCTCGCGGCTGTTGCGGTTCAGCTTGTGCCGCGTCCAGTGCAGGGCCCGCATGATCACATTGCCGTCGAACAGACGCTGGATGCCCTCGTAGTTGCGCACCAGCACCTCGAGCAGGCCGGCCAGGTGGGGCGTGTCCCACTCGTCGGCCATGTAGCCCTCGGCGAATCCGATATCCCCCGAGGCGAGCACCCGTCTGGCGAAGCCGTAGTCCTTGACCACCAGCGTCGCCGAAGGCCCGGGCGCCTTGCCTGTGAGGTCATGCACCGCGCCGTTGGGCAGGCGAACCGTCAGCCGCCCGACGGCCCAGTTGGCGGCCAGAAACCGCAGAACGAAGCCGAACCCGGTCGGCGTGCGCGCGGCCGTCGCGGCGATATCGGGTGTCACAGCGGTCATGAGAACCTCTCCTCAGTCCTTGTCCCGTGCGGACTTGATGGCCTCCAGAGCGTCCAGGGCGCGTTGTCGCGCCCGGGCATGGTCCACGATCGGGGCCGGATAGTCACGCCCAAGCCGGATGCCCGCCGCGCCCAGAACCTCTTTCGGCGCGGTCCAGGGGGCTTGGATCCAGCGATCCGACAGCCGCGCCAGCTCAGGAATCCAGCGTCGCACATAGGCTCCGTCCCCGTCGAATTTCTCGCCCTGGGTCACGGGATTGAAGATGCGGAAATAGGGGGCGGCGTCCGCGCCCGATCCGGCGACCCATTGCCAGTTCTGAATGTTGGAGCCCATGTCGGCGTCCACAAGGGTGTCCCAGAACCAGGCCTCGCCCTCGCGCCAGTCGATCAGCAGGTCCTTGATCAGGAAGGACGCCACGATCATCCGCACCCGGTTGTGCATCCAGCCGGTGGCCCACAGCTCGCGCATGCCGGCGTCGACGATGGGATAACCCGTCATGCCGCGCTTCCACGCCGCCAGACCCCGGGCGTCGTCGCGCCAGGCCATGGCGTCGAACTCGGGACGGAAGGCGCGCTCGGCCATGTAGGGGAACTGGTGCAGCAGGTGCGTCGAGAACTCGCGCCAGCCCACTTCGCTGACGAACTTCTCGGCCTGTCTGGCCGGGACCCCGCCGTCCTCGGCCGCCTGACGCGCGGCGCGCACCGCCCGCCAGGGGCTGATCTCGCCGAAATGCAGGTGAGGGGACAGGCGGCTTGTGCCGGTATTGCCCGGCACGTCGCGGCCGTCGCCATAAGCTTTGAGCGGGCCGTCCAGAAAGCGGGACAGGGCCTCGCGGGCGCCGGTCTCGCCGGGGGTCCAGTTGAAGCCTCCCGACCAGTCCGGCCCGGTCGGGTGCAGGCCCCAGTCGTCGACGGCTTCGCTTTTCAGACCCTCGACGCCGTCCAGCGCGCGCGGTCCGTCGCGGGCGCGGGCTCCTCGGCGACGTCCAGCAGCGCCTTCAGGAAGGGGGTGAACACCTTGTAGGGCGCATCCTGACCGGTGCGCACCGAGCCCGGCCGAGCCAGCAGGGTCCCGTTGAAACCGCGACAGGTCACGCCGTCCGCCTTCAGTCCCTGGGCGATCCCGGCGTCCCGTTCCCATGCGGCGGGCTCGAACATGCGGTTCATCAGGACGCCTTGCGCGCCGGTCTCCGCAATGACCGACCGCAGGACGAATTCGGACTCGCCCGATCGCAGGGTGAGGGCCGCGCCGCGGTCTTTCAGATCGGCGGCCAGGGCGCGCAGGGACTTGTCCAGCCACCACTTCGACGCTGCGCCCATGGGACGACCGTCCAGCGCCTCGTCATGGATATACAGGGGGACCACCGGCGCGCCGGTCGCCGCGGCCTCGGCGAGGGCGGGATTGTCCGCGAGCCTGAGGTCGCGCCGGAACCAGACGATGACGGGCCGGGTCGTGGGTGAAGTCATAGGCGATCTGGACGCTATTTCTGCTGGCTGGCCAGACAGATACGCCAGTCGCGCCGCATGGACGCAACCTCAGTGTGTGCATTTGGCCCGAAGTCGCGTCCGCGGCGTTCAGAGAACCGGCGGGCCGGGCAGCTCCCCGGTTTGCCTGAGGGCCTCGAACAGGGCGATGGCGGCCGAGGTGGCGAGGTTCAGGGAGCGGGTCTCCGGACGGATGGGGATGAACAACCGCGCGTCCGCCGCCGCATGCACGAAGTCCGGCGCTCCGGCGGTCTCGCGGCCGAACAACAGCCGGTCATCGGGGCGAAAGGCGAAGTCGGTCATGACCTCGGCCGCCTTGGTGGTGAACAGAATCAGCCGTCCGGGTCGCCCCGCGCCGCCATAGGCCTCCCAGTCGTCGTGCACCGTCATGTGCGACAGCGGGCCGTAATCCAGCGCCGCGCGCTTCATAGCGCGGTCGTCCAGGGCGAAGCCCGTGGGCCGGATCACGTCCAGCGGAACCCCGAAGCAAGCCGACAATCGGATGCAGGCGCCCACGTTCTGGGGAATGTCAGGTTGAAAAAGGACGAGACGCATTCTAAGGCCCTCATACGCGCGGGGCGGGGCCTTGTCGTGGCCTTAATTGCGAACGCTTCGCACAGAAGCGTCAGTGACTTGCGGCGAACCGCCGCAAACCGGGGCCGGGGCATGGACTGAACGGTCCCGCAGGGTTTACGCACCACATCGACGTTCCGTTCCGGATCGGCGCTGGGTTCTGCAGAGGTGAGACATTGGCCGAATCGGTCGTGCATCCTGAAGGCGAGGGGCAAGACGCCACCCGCCGTGATTTCATTCACATCGCCGCGGGGGCCGCTGCGGCCGGCGCCGGCGTGGCTGCCGTCTGGCCGCTGATCAATTCCATGAACCCGGCGGCCGACACCCTCGCCCTGGCGTCCATCGAATTCGACCTGAGCAAGGTTCAGGAAGGCCAGCAGGTGGTGATCAAATGGCAGGGCAAGCCGGTGTTCGTGCGCTACCGCACCCCGGCCGAGATCGAGCGCGCCCGCGCCGACGACACCGCGGGCCTGCCGGATCCCCAGACCGACGCCGAGCGCGTGATCGAGGGTCACGAGCAGTATCTGGTCCTGGTCGGCTCGTGCACGCACCTGGGCTGCGTGCCCACCTTCGGCACCGGCGATTTCGGCGGCTGGTTCTGCCCGTGCCACGGGTCGCACTATGACACCTCGGGTCGTATCCGTCGGGGTCCGGCGCCCGCCAACCTGGTGGTGCCGACCTATGAGTATCTGAACGACACCCGGATCCGGATCGGCTGAGCGCGGACGTAAGAGAGATCATGAGCGACCACGAATCCACCTACGTCCCCAAGACCGCTTTCGAGCGGTGGATGGACAGCCGTCTGCCGATCATTCGTTTCGGCGCGGACTACATGAGCCTGCCGACCCCGAGGAACCTCAACTACTGGTGGACCTTCGGCGGCATCCTGATGCTGTGTCTGGGCATCCAGATCGTCACCGGCATCCTGCTGGCCATGCACTATGTGCCGAACACCGAACTGGCCTTCCAGTCCGTCGAGCGCATCATGCGTGACGTCAACGGGGGCTGGCTGATGCGCTATGTCCACGCCAACGGCGCCTCGATGTTCTTCATCGCGGCCTACATCCACATGCTGCGCGGCCTGTACTACGGCTCGTACAAGGCGCCGCGCGAGATGATCTGGATCGTGGGCTGTCTGATCTTCTTCCTGCTGATCGGCACCGCCTTCCTCGGCTACGTCCTGCCCTGGGGCCAGATGTCGTTCCACGGCGCGGTGGTGATCACCAATCTGATCGGCTCGATCCCGATTGTGGGCGGCCCGATCCTGACCTGGCTGCAAGGCGGCCCGGCCATCGACAACGCCACCCTGAACCGCTTCTTCTCGCTGCACTACCTGCTGCCGTTCCTGATCGCCGGCTGCGTGGTGCTGCACCTGTGGGCCCTGCACCATGCGGGCCAGAACAACCCCGTCGGCATCCTGATCCCCAAGGACCGTCAGGCCAAGGACACCCTGCCTTTCCACCCGTACTACACGGTGAAGGACGGCTTCGCGGTCATCCTGTTCCTGCTGCTGTTCTCGTACTTCGTGTTCTTCAACCCGAACGCCCTGGGCCACGCCGACAACTACATCCCGGCGAACCCGCTGGTGACCCCCGCGCACATCGTGCCGGAATGGTACCTGCTGCCCTTCTACGCGATCCTGCGCGCCGTCCCCGACAAGTTCGGCGGCGTGGTGGCCATGTTCGCCTCCATCGGCATCCTGTTCGTGCTGCCGTGGCTGGACCGCTCGCGCATCCGCTCCATGCGCTACCGCCCGATCATGAAGGCGCTGTTCGTCCTGTTCGTGCTGAACGGCTTCATCCTGGGCTGGTGCGGCGCCGAGCTGCCCGACGCCCATGTGATCGGCAACTTCTCGACCTTCACCGTCTATGACGGCGACCTGAACAGCTTCCTGTGGCTGGGACGTTTCGCGACGCTCTTCTACTTCGGGTTCTTCCTGGCCATGCCGTTCGTGGCCCTGAAGGAGAAGCCTCTGCCGGTCCCCAGCTCCATTTCCGAACCTGTCCTGGCCCCCGAGGCCGCCATCGAGAAGAAGGGTTGAGCGCGATGACGCGTCCTGTCGCCAAAGCCCCCCGTCTGGCCGTGAAGGCCGCCCTCGTCGCCGCTGTCGCCGCCCTGGGCCTGACCGCCGCCTCTCCCGTGCTCGCCGCAGGTGAGGCCAAGCATCCGCGGTCCGGCGACTTCAGCTTCGAGGGTCCGTTCGGCACCTTCGATCAGGGTCAGCTCCAGCGGGGCTACAAGGTTTACCGCGAAGTCTGCGCCGCCTGTCACGGCATGGACCTGCTGTCCTTCCGCAACCTGGGGCAGGAAGGCGGTCCGTTCTGGGATCCGCACGAGAGCAATCCCAACGAAAACCGCTACGTGCGCGCCCTGGCCGCCGAGTTCGAGATTCCGGACATCGACACCGAGACCGGCGAGGCGATCCTGCGCGCCGGCACCCCGGCGGACGGCTTTCCGAACCCTTATCCGAACCCCACGGCTGCGGCCGCGGCCAACGGCGGCGCCATGCCCCCGGACCTGTCGGTGATGGCCAAGGCCCGCCACGACGGCGCCAACTACATCTACTCGCTGCTGTCCGGCTATGAAGAGGCCCCCGAGGGCCTGCGCATCGCCTCGGGCCAGTACTATAACCCCTACATGGCCGGCGACATGACGCCGTTCTGGGAGGGCGACCCGGACCACGTGCCCTACGGCGGCTTCATCGCCATGCCGAATCCGTTGAGGGCCGGTCAGGTGACCTTCGACGACGGCACCGAAGCCACCGTCGATCAGATGTCGCGCGACGTGGCCGCCTTTATCGCCTGGGCGTCCGACCCCCACGCGGTGGAGCGCAAGCGCACCGGCCTGGCCGTGTTCATCTACCTGCTGCTGTTCGCCGGCCTGACCTACGCCAGCTACCGCCGCATCTGGCGCGGCGTCGCGCACTAGCGACGCCTGTAGCCTCAAACGAAACGAGCCCGCGATCCGATGATCGCGGGCTTCGTCGTTGTGGAGGCGGGATCGATCCTCAGGACGCGGGAAGCGCCGCCGGGGTATCCGAACCGGATGGGGGTGGGGCTGCCGACGCCCCCGTTGACGGGCGAGCCGGATTGCGACGGGCCTCGTCGATGGCGGCGGCGACCACGCGCGGGTCGATCCCGTCCGTGGCGCGCCCGTTGACGATGAAGGTCGGGGTGCCCTGAAGGTTGAGGCCCCGGGCCGCCTCGTGGATGTCCCCGATGTGGCGCTCCGCAGATGCGGACCCGATGAAGGCGCGCGCGGCGGCCATGTCGACGCCCGCTTCCTGCAGCACGCGGTCCACCGCCTCCACATCCAGCGCCGGTTCGGCCATCAGGGCCTGATGGACCTCCAGATACCGGCCCTGCTCGTGGGCGGCCAGGGCCGCGCGGGCGGCGTAGTTGGACGTGGTGTCGTCGCCCCGGTCCAGGATCGGCCATTCCTTGAAGACGAAACGCACATCGGGATTGGCCTGGATCAGCGCCAGCAGCCCCGGCGACACCGACTTGCACCCCGGGCAGCGGTAGTCGAAGTACTCGATCACCGTCGCGGCCGCCTGCGCCGGAGCGGGGCCCACGGCGGGGTCGCGGGGATCATGGGCGATCAGGGAGGGATCGGCGGCGATGGCCGCATTGATCGCCTCTGTTCCGGCCGCCTGCTGCTGCATCTGCCGGGCCTGCAGCATCTCCTCCAGCACTTCGGGATGGCTGAGCAGATAGGCGCGCACGCGTCCGTCGAAATCGCCGCCTGTCAGCAAGGGCGCCACGGCGACGCCCAGCGCGACGACCGAGACCCCCAGCGCGGCCACGCCCAGGCGCGGATCGCGGGTCCAGTGGGGACGGTCGGCGGGGCGCCCGGCCGGGCGGTCGGTGTCTTCGGTCATGAAATCTCCTGGAGGCTCAGTGCTGGTGCGCCGTCGTGTGCGACAGACGCCGCGCCGTCGTGTCTTCGTAGAGGGAGACGGGTCGCTCCCGCTGGCGCCGGTCAAGGTCCTCGATATCCTCGGGCGTGGCGCCGGAGGCCAGCACGATGTCCACCGCCCTGCGCCATTCGACAGACCCCGGGTCGAGCATGTCGCGGGCCCGCAGGGCGAACTGGGTCGCCTGACGCTGCTGGCCGACGGCGAAGTGGAACTCGGCCGAGGCCAGACGGGCCTCGCCGTCCATGCCGAGCGAGGCGTAGGCCTGGGACATCAGCCGCCAGGCCATGGGATTGTTCGGCTCGTCCACCGTGGCGCGCCGCAGTTCGACGATCGCCCGCTCGAGCACCGTCTCGTCATTGGTCTCGATCAGGGCGTGGGCCAGGTTGATGCGCAGGAGGGGGGCGTCCTCCGGCATCAGTTCGACCGCCCGCTGGTGGGCCGGCACGGCGTCGGCGGGGGACCCGGCCTCGAACAGGATCTGGCCCTTGAGCTCCCAGTAGTACGGATTCTCCGGGTCCTCCGCGATCAGGGCGTCCACGGCGTCCACGGCCCTCTGGGTCTCGCCCTGGCGATACCAGGCGATGGCCCGCGCGTAGCGGGCGGGCAGGGAGGTGTCGCTTTCCCGATAGGTGCGGAAGGTCTGGCTGGGCGGGTTCAGAAAGGCGTCGATCTTGGCCAGCATCAGGGCGTGCTGACCAGCCCAGTGCTCCGGCTCCACGGCGTCATGGTTGGGCATGCTCTCGACCGGTCTGCGCAGGTTCTCGATGCGGCGGGACGACAGCGGGTGGCTGCGGAAATAGGGATAGCGGCGGGCGTCGGAGAACACTTCCTGGGCCCGGAATTCCTCGAAGAAGTCCACCAGGCCCCGGGCCGACAGGCCGGCGCGATCCAGCGCCTGGGCTCCGGTCAGATCCGCTTCGCCTTCCTGGCTCTGCATGTATTGCAGCGCGCCGATGGTGCCGAAATAGCCCGAGCTGCCCAGCAGGGCCGCGCCCGCGTCCGGCGCGCCCGCCGCGATGGCCAGCGCGCCCAGGGCCATGGACACCAGAAAGGGCTGCATGCCGGCGTCTGACGCGCCGTCACGCAGGGTGTGGCGGTTCTTGATGTGGCCGGCCTCGTGGGCGATCACGCCCAGAAGCTGGCCGGGATTGTCCGTCTCGAGGATCAGGCCCGTGTGAAACCCCATGATCTGCCCGCGCGTGGCGAAGGCGTTCAGGGTGGGGTCGTTGATCAGCAGGATGGTGACGTCGTCCGGCTCGAGGCCCATGGCGTCCAGCACCGGGTCGGACCACTCACGGATGATCGCCTCGACCTCGGTGTCGCGGATGACCGACTGGGCGGACGCCGGCGCGGCGCCGGCCAGCATCGTCGCCGTCAGGGCGGATGCGGCGACGACTCCGGAAAGAAAGCGACGGGGCCAGGCCATGTTCGAACTCCTCGACTGACGCCTACCCCCGTCCCTTCAATCTAGCGTCGGACGCTCACCGGCGCCACCACCCACGTTTCGGTTTGGCCGGCGGGGTGGAGATCTGGGCCGGATCGGCCTCAATGATCGCCGCCACATCGGCTTTGGCTTCCGGCTCCGGCTCCGGCTCGGCCGGGGCAGGCGTCGGCGCCTCGATCGGTTCAGGCGTCAGCGGGGCCTCGGGCTGCGAGGGCTCCTGCCAGGTCTGCACCGGTTCGGCGGGCGCCTCGTCCGTGACGACCGCTTCGGCCTCCGGGGCCTCCGCAGCCACGTCTGCGGCGGGCTTGCGGCGAACCCGTCGACGCTTGGGCGCCTCGACGGCGTCAGCAACGGCGTCAGCAACGGGGGCGGGCACGGTGTCCGGCTCCACGAAGGGCTTGGCCTCCTCGGGCGTCATGCCTTCCGAAGCCGCGCGATCCCTGGCGGCCTCGTTGCGGCCGCGGCCTCGGCTGCGACTGCGGCGGGGCTCGGCGGGCTCGCCGTTCCGGTCGCTGTGGTCGGGCTGCTCCGGCCGCCCGGCCGGTTCGCTGCGCTCAGGACGTCCGCCCTCCATCAGGTCCAGCGGGTTGAACCAGACATAGGGGTCCTGGATCGACGGCGTGCGGCCGCGCACCCAGGTGTAGGCGTCGCGATCGCCCTCTTCACGGGACCGTCGACCGCCGCGACGTCCGCGGCGGCGGCGGCGGCCGCCCTCGTCATCATTGCCCGCAGCCTCGAACGCGTCGTCTTCCCGGGCAGGGGGGGCGGAGGACTCCTCGTCCTCCCCGCCGCGTCCGCCCCGACGGCGACGACGGCGGCGACGACCGCGGCCTTCGCCGTTGGCGTCGGTCTCGTCGTTCCCGCCGCGTGCCTCGGTCCGTTCGCCGCCGCCCTTTGCGGAGTCCTCGGTCTCCTCGGCGTCGTCATCCTCGAAATCGTCCTCGTCCTCGTCGTCCTCGACGGCGAAGTCATCGATATCGTCGACGGACGAAGGCAGGGCCTTGTCCTGGAACGGCGGCTCGAAGTCCTCGTTGGTCTCGGTGCGCTCGATGACGTGCTCGCTCTGGGCCAGGCTGTCATCCACGATCACGTTGACGAACAGGCCGCGCTGCTCCTCCAGACGGATCAGATAGCTGCGCTTGTGATTCAGGACGTACAGGGCCACGGCCGTGCACAGCCGCAGGTTCACCGCGCCCGCGCCGCCCTTGCCGGCTTCGATGTCCACCAGGCGAAGCGCCATCAGGGCCGCCGATTCCACCGACCGGATGCGGCCCGCGCCCTGACAGTGCGGACAGACCTCGGTGGCGCCTTCCAGCACGCCGATGCGGCGACGCTGCCGGCTGATCTCCATCAGGCCGAAGCCGGAAATCTTGCCCATCTGGACGCGCGCCCGATCCGTGGACAGGGCGTCCTTGAGCACCTTTTCCACCGACCGGTTGTTCTTGGCTTCATCCATGTCGATGAAGTCGATGACCACCAGTCCGGCCAGGTCGCGCAGGCGCAGCTGGCGGGCGGCCTCCACGGCCGCTTCCATGTTGGTCTTGTAGGCGGTCTGCTCGACGTTGCGCTCCTTGGTGGCGCGCCCGGAGTTGACGTCGATGGCCACCAGGGCCTCGGTCTGGTTGATGACCAGATAGCCGCCGGACTTCAGCGGCACCACCGGCTGGTGGATCTGGTGCAGGATGTCCTCGATGCCATGGGCGGCGAACAGGGGCCTGGAGCCCTTGTACAGATGCACCTTCTTGGCCTGGGACGGCATCAGCACGCGCATGAAGTCCCGCGCCTCGCGCCAGCCTTCCTCGCCCTCGACCTGGATGCCGTCGAAATCCTTGTCGAACATGTCGCGCACCGCGCGGCGGACAAGGTTCTCTTCCTCATAGATCAACGACGGCGCGTTGGAGCTCAGCGTCGTCTCGCGGATCGTCTCCCACAGGCGCAGCAGATATTCGTAGTCGCGCTTGATCTCGGCCTTGGTCCGCTTGGCGCCGGCCGTGCGGATGATCAGGCCCATGCCCTTGGGCACTTCCAGCGCCGCCGCCGCCGCCTTCAGGCGCTTGCGGTCGGTGGCCTGGGTGATCTTGCGGGAGATGCCGCCGCCCTTGCCGGTGTTGGGCATCAGCACGCAGTAGCGGCCCGCCAGCGACAGCCAGGTGGTGAGGGCCGCGCCCTTGGCGCCGCGCTCGTCCTTGACCACCTGCACCAGCAGGATCTGACGGCGCTTGATAACGTCCTGAATCTTGTAGCGGCGCATCAGGCGGCGCTTCAGGCGCTCTTCCTCGGCGGGGCCGCCTTCGGATTCGTCGTCGGCGCTTTCACGCTCCAGATGCTCGTCGCCCTCGTCGTCCGCCTCGGCCATGATGGCCTCGCGGTCGGCGACCGGGATCTGGTAGTAGTCCGGGTGGATTTCGTTGAAGGCCAGGAAGCCGTGGCGATTGCCGCCGTATTCCACGAAGGCCGCCTGCAGGCTGGGCTCTACGCGGGTGACCTTGGCCAGATAGATGTTTCCGCGCAGCTGGCGCCGCGCCTTGGATTCAAAATCAAATTCCTCGACCTGGCGGCCATCCACGATGGCGACGCGCGTTTCTTCCGCGTGCGCCGCATCGATCAGCATTGTCTTCGACATTAAGGGTATCTCCAGGGCGCGCCGGTCCCCGGCCTTCCGTCAGGAAGGCGCGAGCGGCTCGCCGGTATGACATGAGGGGCATGGCCCGCGTCGATCCCAAGGCCAAGCGGACGCGGGCGCGAGTGGCGCCGGCTGCGTCGTCAGGCTGCGGGGAGACGGAAGGCGTCAGGCCCATGATTATTATCGTTTGCTCCAAGACCGGCTGCGCACGCGGCGCTTGCGGCCTCAGGTGAGCGAGTCGGCCGGATGACCCGGAAAACCCGCCGGATAAGGCGAAATCGGGTCGTTCACGCACCTTGGCGGCGAGCGACCCGGAGACAGCTATAGTGATGCGCGAACGGAATGGAAAGCGCCGTCCTCCTTAACCCGTTGCTCACCATGGTGTGGCATGATCGGGGAAAGAAGACTTTTTGGTGGGTGCATCGCGCATGTCGCGAGTGTTTGACAGTTTCGCCGGGCAAGGTCGCAGCGTTCGTCGCGGCGTGGTCATTCTGGCTGCGCTGATCGCTTTCGCCGTGGCCGCCCTGGCCGCCGGCGCCGGTTTCGCCACCGGGGCCCAGGGGGACGTGCTGCGCATCCGGTTCGGCGGAGACGCCGAGCGCACCCGCGTCGTCATCGACATGGACCGCACGGCGCGGGGCAATCTGGTCCAGGCGGGGGAGGGCGGCCGTGTTGTCCTCGCCCTCTCGGGTCTGTCCCCGGGCCGCGGCGTCGAGGGGCGGGGGC
>Ga0208179_1000132_pt1 | contig 57494 bp, 65 predicted proteins | sample Malvired_Geostar_FD_184238 | JGI IMG/M metagenome (GOLD analysis project Ga0208179, IMG submission 184238) | Marine viral communities from the Global Malaspina Expedition - Malaspina viral metaG DeepMed_Geostar (SPAdes) (version 2) | ecosystem: Environmental > Aquatic > Marine > Oceanic | place... | reverse complement strand
CCGGATTCGATCCGCGACAGGATCGGCGTGCGATCGCCGATACTGGGCGTCGTCTTCTCATCCGAGCCCCCGAACAGACCGCCGGCGCATGCCGACAGCCCGGTGACGAGCATCGCGGCGACGCCCGCGCGAAGGGTGGCTTTGGTCAGGTGTTGGATCATCGAATGAATTTCGCTTTCTCAATCATGAGGCGGGCTGCGCGACGGGCGGAGCAGCCGGCGCACCCTGCCCGTTCGCGGCCGGGGCCTGGCCCACGCCCTGCGCTTCGAGCAACGCATCGACATCCTCGATCGCGTCGACCCCGAGCAGGCCCGCCATCTGGCGCGTTCGCGAGCGCAAGCTCTCGGGAACGCCCTCGGTCTTGGCGATCTCGGCGAACAGCGCTCCCGCCTGCTCGCGCTGGCCCTGTTCGAGATAGGCCATTGCCAGCAGTTCGCCCGCGCTGCCGAAGAAAGGTTCGCCCGGCACGGCCAGCGGCTGGAGCGCGGCCACGACTGCAGCCTTGTCCATCGTGTCGAAACCGGTAGCGATCTTGCGGATCAGCGCGAGATTGCGCAACTCCTCGGGTGCGTCGGCATCGGAGGCGAGTTCGTCGAAGATGGCGACCGCTTCCTCGGTCCGGCCCTGCTCGGCGGCGATACCGCCGCGCAGCATCCAGGCATTGGCCGCCACCGCATCGCTGCCGTCGCCGGCCAGGCCCTCGAGCGCATCGAAGGCGGTCTGGAGGTTGCCTGCCTCGACATTGTCGAGTGCGGAAACCAGCGTTTCCGACCGCGCTTCGGCCGCAGCGCGCTGGCTCGGCTGCCACCACAGCAGATAGGCGGCAAGCGCCACGATCAGCAGCACGACCAGCGCCGCCAGCGGTTTGCCGTAACGTTCGCCGAAATTCGCCAGATCGCCCTGCCGCACCGCATCGTCGACCTCGCGCATCATCGCGATTTCCTCGGCGTCTTTGCGGCGCTGAAGCTTTTCCTGGTGCGTTTCGGCGGTCTTTTTCGGTGGTAGGGCCACGAGCGGCTGAGTTCCCGTTCAAGTCAATCGTTCGGCGGCGTCCTTAGGACGCGCGCCCCCGGAGGGCAATGGTTTCGGCCCGCTGCGGCCCTCCTGTCCCCGCCCGCGTGAACATCGGCTGAAAGCGCGTGCGGCAACCAGAGCAGCCGCGCCGGTTCAGAAACCGCCCTTGCCCGCCGCCCGCATTGCGCTGGTATACAGCCGGCGATAGGCGGCCAGCATCTTCTCCGCATCGAATTCGGCTCGCGCCTTCTCACGATTGGCGGCACCGATCTCCTCGCGCAGCCGCTTGTCGACCGCGAGCGTGACCAGTTCGGCCTCGAGCGCTTCGTCCTCAGGGGTGGCGGCAAGGTAATTGCGGTTGGCGGCGGACACCATCTCGGCGATGTCGCCCACCCGCGGCGCGACCACCGGTCGACCGGCGGCCATCGCCTCGACGACCGAGAGCGGAAACTGCTCGCTGTCGCTCGACAGCGCGAAGATGTCGAACAGCCCCACGACCCTGGCGGGATCGGCAATTGCGCCGGGAAGATGCACCCTGTGGTTGATCCCGAGCCGGTCGGCCTCGGCCTCTATCGCGGCGCGTTCCGGCCCTTCGCCGCAGATCACCAGATGCCAGTTGTCGGGCAGCGGCGCAAAGGCGCGGACGAGCCGCGGCAGGTTCTTGACCTTGCGCAAGCCCGCGAGCGTTCCCACCCAGTTTTCACCCGGTCGTTTGAGGAGCCGACGGATCGCGTCGTTGCGCGGTTTCTTGGCGAAGGCTTTGGTGTCTATGCCGTTGGCGATGCGCTTCACCCGCCCGAGCGGCTGCTGCCATTCGACCAGTGCGATCTCCTCGAGCTGCTCCGAGGGGACCACCAGCCCAGCCGCCTTGCCCAAGGCGATCCGCCGATACCAGGTACGGCGACGCATGCGCCGGACCAGTTCTTCCTCGTCGAAGCCGTCCTCGTGATGGATCAGCGGCGGCAGGTCGTAGGCCTCGGAAAACAGCGTATGCGCCATCACCGCATCCATCGCCCCCCAATTGTAAGTCAGCACGAGATCGTAACTGCGCATTGCGCGGGCGAGCCTGTGCAGACGACCCGGCGTCGGCAGGCCCTTGAGCGAGGGGAATTCCGGCTGCAAAGTCACCGCGATGCCGCGGTGGATGCGCTCGGCGGCGCCGTTTTCCTCGCTTTCTGCCGAGACGATCGTGTGCCGCAGCCCCGGACCGAAGCCGTTGATCAATTGCACCGTGCGCAATTCCTTGCCCCCGGGAGCGAAGGTGGAATGCAGATGGAGGATATGCGGCTTCGCGGTCGCGGCCGTGGCGTTCATGCGACCCGAGCCAGCAGCGCGTCGATCGCCGCGCGGGTTTCAGGCTCGTCGAGCGTCGGGGCGTGTCCGGTGTCGGGGACGGTCACCGATGTCGCTTGTGGAATTCGACGTTTCATCTCGGCAAATGTGTCGGTCGAAAACAATGTCGAATCGCCGCCGCGCACCACCAGCACCGGGCGCCCCGCCAGCGCCTCGTAGGCGGGCCACAGATCGGGCGGCACAGCACCGGCGTCGCTCTCGGCATCGAGGATCGGGTCGGCGATCTTCATGTCGTAGTCGAAAGCGATCCGGCCGTTGCTGCATAGCGTCATCCCGCGCTTGGCCATCGCCAGCCAGTCCTCGGTTTCGAAAGTGGGGTGCGACTGGCCGTGCACCTCTTCGAGCGCGCGGGCGGCGTGCATCCAGGTGGGGAAGCTGCGCCCCTGGCCGATATAGGTCTTGATCTTGTCGAGCCCGTCGCTCTCGACCACCGGACCGATATCGTTGAGCACCGCCGCGGCGATGCGCTCGGGCGCAAGCGTCGCCAGCATCATCGTTATCAACCCGCCCATAGAGGTGCCGATCGCGACGAAGCGATCGACCGCTTCCTGCTCGAGCAGCGCCTGCACGTCGGCGACGTAGTTGGGCACCGAATAGGTCGCGCTGTCGGACGCGTAATCGCTATTGCCGCGTCCGCGCATGTCCGGCGCCAGAACCCGCCAGCCCGCCGCCGACAGATGCAGCGCCAATTGCTCGAAATCGCGGCCGTTGCGCGTCAGCCCGTGCAGACACAGCACCGGCGGGCGCCCTTCCGCGCCGGGTACCTGGCTCGGGTAATCGCGGAAATACAGCGCCAACCCATCGGGGCTCTGCCAGCTCTTCTCGGAATAGGGCTTGTCCATGAGGTGGGAATGTCGTCCGTTTCGCTGCTTCGCCGTAAGTTGCGGCGCCGGCCTTGCGCCCGGTCGCCCGCTAGCCCACTATTGCTGCATGCGCGAAGAACCGCAAGCAGCGAGCTATCGAGCCGACACACCGATCGCCGCGTTGGCCGAGTGGCTGGGGGATCGGGTGGCGCCCGCAGATTTTCCCGAAACCGTGCTGCGTTTCCGCAACGACCGAGCGGCGGCAGAGGTCGGATTGGACGGTCTCGCCGAGCCGCAATGGCTGCAGCATTTCGGACGGTTCGCACCGCTTGCGGGCAACCTCCCGCAACCGCTTGCGCTGCGCTATCACGGCCATCAGTTCCGCGTCTACAATCCCGAGATCGGAGACGGGCGCGGCTTCCTCTTCGCCCAATTGCGCGACGTCTCGGGCCGATTGCTGGACTTGGGGACCAAGGGCTCCGGCCAGACGCCGTGGAGCCGCGCGGGGGACGGACGCCTGACGCTGAAGGGCGCGGTGCGCGAGATCCTCGCGACCGAGATGCTCGAGGCGCTGGGGGTCTACACCTCGCGGACCTTCTCCGTCGTCGAGACCGGCGAGGAGCTGATGCGCGGTGACGAGCCTTCCCCCACCCGCTCGGCGGTGATGGTGCGGCTGAGTCATGGCCACATCCGCATCGGCACCTTCCAGCGTCTGCTCGCGCTGGAGGAAAAGGGTCACATGGCAGAGCTGGTCGATTACTGCCTCGAGCAGTTCCCCGGCCCGCCCCCGCCCGCCGATGCGCCGGGCCGCGACGAGCCGGCGGTGCGGTTGATGCATCAGGTGGTCGAACGGCTGGCGGATCTCGCCGCCAGTTGGATGGTCGCCGGTTTCGTCCACGGCGTACTCAACACCGACAATATGAACATAACGGGCGAGAGCTTCGACTACGGTCCGTGGCGGTTCCTCCCGCGCTGGGATCCCTCCTTCACCGCCGCCTATTTCGATCATGCAGGCCTCTATGCCTTTGGCCGCCAACCCGAGGCACTGCACTGGAATTGCGGACAATTGGCGGTCGCCTTGCGCCTGCTTACCACCGCCCCGCCGCTGATCGCCGCTCTGGAGCGCTTCGGCGACCTCTACATGGCGGCCGTCGGGCGGCGGTGGTGCTGGCGGCTGGGCGTGACGAGCCGGGGAAGCCAGGCGGACACGGCGCTGGTGGGAGTATGCGAAAAGGCCATGGTGGCGAGCGGCGAGTCGCCCGACCTGTTCTTCCACCGCCATCGCGGCGGACGCGAAGCGGCGGGCGATCTCGCGGCTGCACTCGCGTCCTACGAAGCTGCAGACTCGCCGCATCCCTATTGGGACGAACCGGCGCCCCAAAGCATGCTGATCGAGGAGGTCGAAGCGCTATGGGCGGCGATCGATCAGCGCGACGATTGGCAGCCGCTGCAGGAGAAGATCCGTGCGATCCGCAGGATGGGAGATGCGTACGGCCAGCCGCCGACACCCGGCGGGCACTGACGCGGCCACCTTCGGCCGGCAAGACCGGGTACGGTGCCAAGCGAATTGACGCTGGGCGGATCAGGCACCAGATAGCTCCGCCCCGGATCCGGAGAGAAACAGGATCGGGGACTTCGGCGAGCGAGCATGGTAGCGCCGAGGACTGCGAAGAAATTCGACTTGAACGAGGTGCCGATTCCCGTGTCCGACAATCAGATCATCTCCTACCAGCCCGCGACGGGCGAAGAATTGTGGCGCGGCGAGATCGGCAGCGTCGACTCCTGCGTGGAACGGGCGCGCGAGGCCCTGCGCGACTGGGCCAATCAGTCGCTCGGCCAACGGATCGAACTGGTCCGTCGCTTCGCCAATGAAGTGCGCCGCCAGGCGGAGCCCTTCGCCGAACTGATCGCGCGCGAAACCGGCAAGCCATTGTGGGAAGCGCGCACCGAGGTGGAGGCGGTCATCGGCAAGGTGGAGATCTCGATCACCGCCTATGCCGAGCGAACCGGCCAGAAGAAGCTCAACAGCGCGCTGCAGGGCACTGCTGCGGTGCGTCACAAGCCGCATGGCGTGATGGCGGTGCTGGGTCCGTACAACTTCCCCGCGCACCTGCCCAACGGCCATATCGTACCCGCCCTGATCGCCGGCAATTGCATCATCTTCAAGCCCAGCGAGAAGACCCCTGCGGTCGGCGAATTCCTGGTGAAGTGCTTCCACGCGGCGGGCATCCCCGAGAACGTCGTGCAATTGCTGATCGGCGGCCCCGAGGAAGGCAAGGAACTGGTTGCACATTGGCTGGTCGACGGCGTGCTGTTCACAGGCTCGGCGCGCGCGGGCGTGGCGATCAACCGCAAGCTGGCGACCGAACCGGGCAAGATCGTCGCGCTCGAGATGGGCGGCAACAATGCCATCGTCGTCACCGACACGCCCAAGGTCGACGATGCCGCTGTCACGATCATCCAGTCCGCCTTCACCACCGCCGGGCAGCGCTGCACCGCCGCGCGCCGGTTGATCGTGACCGATTCGATGTATGACGAGATCGTCCCGCGCGTGAAGACGCTGGCCGAACGGCTGATCGTGGGGGAGCCCTTCGCCGATCCGCAGCCCTTCATGGGGCCGGTGATCGACAATCAGACCGCCGACCTGCTCACCGAAAGTTTCGTCGCGCTGATGAGCCGCGGCGCCAAGCCGATCCTGCACATGAAGCGCCCCGACGAGGACAAGCCGTTTCTGACACCGGGGATCCTCGATGTCACGGACATGCACGAACGCCCCGATGTCGAACTGTTCGGACCGCTGCTCCAGGTGGTTCGGGTTCCCGATCTCAACGAGGCCATCACCGAGGCGAACATGACCCGCTATGGGCTATCCGCTTCGCTCGTCGGCGGGTCGCCGCAGGATTTCGAAATGTTCTGGAACGAGATCCGCGCCGGGATCATCAACTGGAACCGGCCGACCAATGGCGCATCCTCGGCCGCACCCTTCGGCGGGGTCGGCCTGTCCGGCAACCATCGCCCGGCGGCCTTCTATGCTGCGGATTATTGCGCCTACCCGGTCACCAGCACCGAGATGCAGCAACCGCGCGCCAGCCTGGGTGTCGGGCTCAAGGAATGAGCGTGCGCGGCCGCGTTACGGGTTGCTGGTGACGAGATCGATCTCGGTCACGCCCGAGGGCAGCCGGCGACCGTAAACCACGAAGGCGTTCTCGCCGCTGGTACCGCTCAGGATGTTGTCGCCGCCGGCCTTCACATGCTCTGCCGAATAGCCATTGGCGAGCGCGCGCGTGTGATAGAAGGCAAGCACATCGTCGAGCGGCACCGGCGTCAGGAAAGACACCACGCGCAGCGCACAGCCGCCCTCGTCGGTGCCCGCCGCTTCCTGCGTGTTGCCGCGCGGATAGACCGGGAAGGTGCCGGGCAGCTTGGCCGCCCAGGCGGTGGTGTATTCGACCCGCGAGTCGCAATTGGCACCGCCGGGTGCGACCGCCGCCTGCGCTGCTTTCTGCATCGCCGGCGTCACCGTCTGAGCGGCTCCCAGATCGCGCGGTGCGGGTACGGCCCGCAGGGCATCGGCCCCGCCGACCAACTCCGCCGCGCGGGTGCGCGCCGCCGCAATCGCTTCGGGCGTGCGGTTGATATTGGGCAATGAGCGATCGCTCGATCCGGATAGCGCCGCGTTTCCTTCAGCGCTTCCGGCAAGATCGGGATCGGTCATCAGATCGTCGTTGAGCGCCTGTTCGGTCGCCGGATCGAGTTCTGCACCCGCCTCGGCATCCTCGGGTTCGTCGCTGCAGGCAGCCAGCAGGGCGAGCGGCAGGGCGAAGGTGGCAAGGGTCAAGCGCATCGGGGCAACTCCGGCTGATAAGTCGAAGCGAGGCATACGCTAATGCGCGGTTGCTTGACCAGACGCCCGGCACCGCTTGCGCCATTGCGGGACGGATGGAACGCAAAGATGAAGACGCCGCAGCTCTCGGGATGAGAGATGCGGCGCCTTCCGCGGCCCGGTGGAACCGCGTCTCGATCCGGGGTGGGCCCGGACGAAACTGGCTGGTGTGTCAGCGGCAGCGGGTGCTGGAGCGGTCGATCTCCCGGCCGAGCAAGGCTCCGCCCGCCGCACCGAGGATGGCGCCCAGCGTCCGGTCGCCGCGACCTGCCACCTCGTTGCCGATCAGCGCGCCAACGCCCGCGCCGATCAGCAGGCCGGTCGTGCCATTGTCCTTGCGGCAGTAGTAGCGCCCGTCGTTGCCGCGCCAGACGCGCGTGTCGCGGCGGACCGGCTGACCATAATTGGCAGCGTAGCGATCGTCATAGGAGCGGCCGCGGCCCCGGCCCTGGTAGCGATCGCGCCGGTCGCGACGGTCATAGCGATCGTCGTCATAGCGATCGGAACGATCCCAGCGGTCGCGGCGATCGGGCCGGTGGTCGAAAGTCAGATCGCCAAAGCTGCTGGCTGCCGTGTGATTCTGGCCGAAGGCCGTACTCGCGACCGACGCGTGCGTGGCGGGCGCCGCGGCGGCCGGGGCGGAAAGGGCAAGACCGGTGGCGGCGAGGGCCATTCCGGCGAAGGTGAATGCTTTGGCCATTTTTCAGTCCTTTGCTTCCTGCGATGCGCCATCGCGTCGCTCGATTTGTTCAGTAATATCGGCCTGATTATGAACGGCATGCAACCGGCGATTCAGCTTGTTCACTTTGCGACGAGCCGAGCTTTGGCAGCAGGCAAGTTGATGCTTGCAGCCTCTGATGAGCAGCCCTAGCCGCCGATGATGAACCAGCCAGACGCCGACTCGCGGCCTTCCGGATTGCCCGTGGCGATCGGCGCCTATGTGATCTGGGGGTTCCTCCCGCTCTACCTGCTGCTCGTGCGGGCGGTACCGGCATTCGAATTTGTCGCATGGCGGATCATCTGGACGCTTCCGATCTGCCTGCTGATCGTGGGGTTTAGGCGCCAGGGGCCCCAATTGCGCGCGGCACTCGCGGACTCCAAGAGCCTCCGCTGGCTGTTCCTCAGCGCTACCCTGATAGCGGTGAACTGGGTCGTCTACGTATGGGCGATCCAGAACAACCACGTCTATGCGGCGAGTCTGGGCTATTACATCAATCCGCTGGTCAACGTGCTGCTGGGCACGCTGCTGCTGGGCGAAAGGCTCAACCGGGCGCAATGGATCGCGGTGGCGCTAGCCGCGCTGGGCGTGGCACTGCTGGCGGAAGGCGCGCTGACCACCCTGTGGATCAGCCTGACGCTGGCGTTCAGTTTCGGCGTCTACGGAATGGTCCGCAAACAGGTGCCGGTCGGGTCGCTACCTGGGCTGACGATCGAATCGGGACTGCTGCTGGTCCCCTCGATCGGGGTTGCGGCCTGGTACGCGATGCAGACGGGCTCGTCCTTCGCGGTCAGCACCGAGTTGAGCCTGGCGATCGTGCTGGGCGGCGTGTTGACCGCGATCCCCCTGCTGATGTTCGCGGTCGCGGCCAAGCGGATGCCCTATTCCACGCTCGGCTTCATCCAGTTCCTCGCGCCCAGCATCGTCTTCGTGCTGGGTCTGACCGTGTTCGAAGAACCGCTCAAGCCAGCCCAGGCCGCCTGCTTTGCCTGTATCTGGGCGGCCGCAGCGATCTTCGGCTGGGACATGTGGCGGCAAAGCCGCGCGCCCAAGACCGCCTAATCGACGAGGCGCCAGGCCAGGGTTTCGCCGGCATGGAAGGGCACGATGGCAGTTTCGCCGCCGGAAACTTCATCGGGGACCGTGACCGATACTCGCTCGAGCGTGATGCGATCCTCGTTCGCGGGTAACCCATAGAAGCGGGGGCCGTTCAACGAAGCGAAGGCCTCGAACCGGTCGAGTGCATCCTCCTCGTCGAACACCGCCAGATAGCTTTCGAGAGCGAAGGGAGCGTTGAATATCCCCGCGCAACCGCAAGCCGATTCCTTGTCCCGGCGGTGATGCGGCGCGCTGTCGGTGCCCAGGAAATATTTGGCCGATCCCGAGGTCGCGGCGCGGCGCAGCGCCAGCCGGTGCCGCTCGCGCTTGGCGACGGGCAGGCAGAACATGTGCGGGCGAATGCCGCCCACGAGTATGGCGTTGCGGTTGATGTGAAGATGCTGCGGCGTGATCGTCGCCGCCACCTGCGGGCCCGCCGCCTCGAGGAAATCCACCGCCTGCTCGGTGGTGATGTGCTCCAGGATCACCTTCAGCTGCGGCAGTCGCGCGACGAGCGGAGCGAGCACGCGTTCGATGAATTCCGCTTCGCGGTCGAAAATATCGACTTCGGCATCTGTCACTTCGCCATGGATGCACAGTGGCATGCCAATGGCCGCCATCCGCTCGAGCACCGCGTCGATGCGGCGGATGTCGGTCACGCCGCTGGCCGAATTGGTCGTTGCGCCTGCGGGATAGAGCTTGGCGGCGGTGAGTACGCCGTCGGCAAAGCCGCGTGCCAGATCTTCGGGATCGGTGTCGTCGGTGAGGTAGGCGGTCATCAGCGGGGCGAAGTCCAGCCCTTCGGGCACCGCGGCCATGATCCGCGCGCGATAGTCCGCGGCCATTTGCGCAGTCGTAACCGGCGGCGAGAGGTTGGGCATCACGATCGCGCGGGCGAATTGCCTCGCGGTGTGGGGAACCACCGCGCGCATCGTCGCGCCATCGCGGAAATGCAGGTGCCAGTCGTCGGGCCTGCGGATGGTGAGGGACTCGGGAGCGGGTCGAGAGGTTTGACTCATGGGGTTTGCCTATGGCGTGCAGCGGCCTATCTGTCACCCATGCCAGCCACCCGTCTGTTCGACCGCGCCGTGATCCGGCTGTCCCCACAATCGGATGAGGAAGATGTTGCAGCTTTCCTCCAAGGGTTGGTCACCAACAATGTCATGGGCGCCTTACCCACCTATGCCGGGCTGCTCTCGCCGCAGGGCAAGACGCTGTTCGATTTCATCGTCTGGCCAGCAGGCCACGGTCAGCTGCTGATCGATTGCGAGAAGGATGGCGCCGACGAGCTGGCCAAGCGTCTCTCGCTCTATCGCCTGCGCCGCAAGATCGCCGTTGAAGTGGACCCCGAGGTGGCGGTGCATTGGGAAGCGCATCTTGGAGATGGCGCGGTGCCCGATCCGCGTCTGGCCGATCTCGGGCAGCGCTGGCTCGCCCCGACCAGCGCAGACGACGAGCCGACCGACGCAATCTGGCGCGCCCATCGCCTCTCATTGGGGGTCCCCGAAGGTCGCGCCGAGATGGGCGACATCCTGTGGCTCGAGGCCAACGCGATCGAACTCAACGGCGTCGCCTTCGACAAGGGCTGCTACATCGGCCAGGAAAACACCGCGCGGATGAACTGGCGCCAGAAGGTCAACCGACGGCTGGTGGTGGTCCCGCTGGATCGATCGGACGAGAAGCGTCGCCGCGCCGTCTATCCGGAGCTCGGCCCTGGACCGGGGTATGCGGTGGATCACCTGCGGGTCGTCGATCTCGATCCGGCCGATCTGCCGGCCTGGCAACGCCCGGCGGTCAGCCCGGCGGAGTGAATCCAGCCATCGAGGTGGTGAGCATTTGTTCCGCCCGGTCGCGCGCCGCCGTTTCGGGAAGGCCCAGCGAACGCGCCAGTGCAGCGCCGATCAACGCGTCGCCCATAGCAATCAGGACCAGCGCCAGCGTTTCCTGGTGGACGCGCATGATCTCTTCGTGCGTTTCGGCCTCTTCGGGAGCTATTTCGTCGACCAATTGGTGAATGGTTTCGACGATCGGGGTGAGCGCATCCTCATTGCCCGTCAGGATCATCCAGCTCGCCAGTGCGCCCGCGCCTTCCTTGTCGAAGGCATCGAAGGCGAGATCGACGACCTGACGCGGCGAACCCTGCCCGGCCCGGCTGGCGCGCACCGCCACCGCGATCGCTTCGCAGACATTCGTCGCGAGATGCGCTGCGAGCGCCTTCTGCAACCCTGCAGCAGAACCGAAATGGTGGAGCAGGTTGGCATGGGTGCGTCCAACGCGTGCTCCCACCGCCTTGAGCGTGATGGATTGCGGACCCGTCTCGATCAGCAACGTACGAGCCGCTTCGAGTGCGGCGAGCCGCGACTCTTCGGGGCTGAGGCGTTTACGACTTGCCATGGATTCCCATGCGTAATAGATTCCTAACCATTGTGGTGACCAGAAACAGCCCCATCGATCCCGGATCGGACCTAGAGCCCGGCAGGGCCGACGACAAGCGGCAGATCGCGGCGCGTGGAGCCACTCCCGAAGAACACGCGCTGATCGTGCGCGACCAGCGCTTCGACCGGCAGCACAAGACCGCGCGCTGGTGGCATTCGAACGATCCGGTCGCCACCGCCTGGTACAATTCGGTCAGCGCCAGCCTGCCGCGCGGCGAAGCCTTCTTCATCGACACGCTCAAGACCTTCCGCGCCGACCTCCCGCCGCGGCTCGCTGCCGAGGTCAAGGCGTTCACGCGGCAGGAAATCAACCACACGCGCGAGCATGTCGCCTTCAACCGGCTGGTGCAGGATCACGGCTACGACGTCGAAAGCATCGACCGCGGCATTCACGATATGCTCGCGCTGACCGAAGGCCGCCCGCCCGAATTCAACCTCGCGATCACCATCGCGCTCGAGCATTTCGCCGCGATCATCAGCCGCCAGCTGCTCGCCCATCCCGAATATCTCGCGGGCGCCGACCCGGTCGCCGCGGATGTCTGGCGCTGGCATGCGACCGAGGAAATCGAGCACAAGGGGCTGGTCTACGACGTCTGGCTCCACGCCACCCGCGACTGGAGCGCGTGGAAGCGCTGGAAAGTCCGCTCGCTGATCGCGCTGCTGATCACACGCAAATATTTCGGCAACCGGGTGCGCGATGCGATCGGGCTGCTGATGCAGGACGGGTTCGACCGCCGCACCGCAAAGCGCAAGCTGCGCGCCTTCCTGTGGTGGAAGCCCGGGATGATGCGGCGGATGTTTTTCGAATGGGCGGCGATCCTCAAGCCCGGCTTCCACCCCTGGCAGCACGACGACCGGGCGCTGATCGGGCTGGGCGACAGTCCCTACTCGGCCGCGGTGATGCCCGCCGAATAGGCCCGACAGCGGCTTATTGACATTGATGTAAGTAACGACTATCTGACTTGACGACATTCAAGCGATGGAGTCGTTCCATGAACGCACCTGCCCAGATCGATGCCGCTGCCCCCAAGAGCAAGACCATGCGCCCCGCGCCGACGCCCGAGGGTCTCGAAATCATCATCCGCGACGAACGCTTCAACCGCGACGCCAAGCCGCGGCGCTGGTGGGCGGGCGACGCGTTCGGCACCGCCTGGCACAACGCGCTCTCGGCCACCTTCCCGCGCGGCGAGGCCTTCTTCATCGAAGCGGTCAAGGCGCACCGCGCCGGTGCCGACCCCAAGCTCGAGGCCGAGATTCGCGCCTTCGTCCGCCAGGAAATCAACCACACCCGCGAGCATGTCGCCTTCAACCGGCTCGCCGAGGATGCGGGCTACGACATCGCCAAGATCGACAAGCGCGTCGAGCAATTGCTGGCGCTGACCAAGGGCCGCCCGCCGATCGCCAATCTGCTCGTGACCATGGCGCTCGAGCATTACACCGCGATGATGGCGCATGAATTTCTCGCCAACCCGAGCCATTTCGAGGATTCCGACCCCGAAGTGCGCGCGATGTGGCGCTGGCACGCGGTCGAGGAAATCGAGCACAAGGGCGTCGCCTACGACACCTTCGAGCATGCGACCCGCGACTGGACCCCGTTCCGTCGCTGGATGCGCCGTTCGGTGGTGATGCTGATCGTCACCCGCCGCTTCCTCTTCAACCGCTGGATCGATGCGATGGACCTGCTGGCGCAGGACGGCATCACCGGCTGGAAGGCGCGCTGGGGCCTCTTCAAATACCTCACCGTGACGCCCGGCGTGCTGCGGCGGATTTTCCCCGCCTGGCTGAGCTATTTCCGCCCCGGCTTCCATCCCTGGGACCACGACGATCGCGCGCTGATCGGCAAATACGAGGGCGAGTTCGAAGCCGCGCTGATGCCGGCGGAATAGGCGGCTTCTTATCTCCGGTGACGGCGAGCACGGGCTCGCCGGCACCGGAGAAAAAGGCGAATGCGGTCAGGCGGCGTCGAGAAGATCGGCTCCCTCGACCGCGCCCGGCGCATCCAGATCGATGGCGAAACCCGTAACCGCTGCCTCGTGTCCGCGCGCGCGGCTGAACCGCTCGACGATCTTTCCCGTGGGCCGGAACCCCGCCTTGTGCAGCACGCGGCCCGAGGCCGGATTGTCGAGGAAATGCTCCGCGCTCACCCGGTTCCAGCCGCGCATCCGCGCGACCTCGAGGATCCCGTGAACAGCTTCGGTTGCGATCCCGCGCCCCCACCAGGCGCGCGCGACCCAATAGCCGAGCTCGTGCCCGCCGCCGTCCAGCGGCTCCAGCCCGATAGAGCCCACGACCGGGGCTCCCGCCGCCTCCGGCAGGGTGATCAGGAACTTCGCTTCATCCGCCTTGCGCGGCAGACAGGCGAAGGCCTGCGCATCGGCCGGCGTATACGGCCACGGCGCGCGGGCGAGATTGCGGACCACGCCTTCGTCATTGATGGCTTCGTAAATCCCCGGCCAGTCTTCGGGCCAGATCGGACGCAGCATAACCCTCTGGCTGCGATGGAACATCGGACTTCTCCCCGGTGTGCCCCTGCGCCGCTCCCGCTAGGGGCCGCGCATGACAATTTCGCTTCTGCGGACCCTTAAATCCGCGGCTTTTCGAGGGAGAAACGACAAGAGGGAGACGGACCCCCTGAAATCAGGATGGTCCCATCTCCCTCTGCGTCTGCCGGGTTTCGACCCGGCCGGGACCATCCTGATGGACGATCCCGTTATCGAATCATCCGATTATTCGGCGGCTTCCGCCTGCACGTCGACCGAGACGTATTTGCGGCCGAGCTTGCCCGAGTGGAATCGCACGATGCCGTCGTTGAGCGCGAACAGCGTGTGGTCCTTGCCCATGCCGACATTGACCGCCGGGTAGAACTTGGTGCCGCGCTGGCGCACGATGATGTTGCCGGCGACCACTGCCTGGCTGCCGAACTTCTTCACGCCGAGGCGGCGACCTGCGGAGTCGCGACCGTTGCGGGACGAACCACCTGCTTTTTTATGTGCCATCGTCGGGTATCCTTACTTCTGCTCTTCGGCCTTGTCGGCCGATGCTTTCTTGGCGGGAGCCTTCTTCGCAGCAGGCTTCTTGTCGGCGACGGCCTTCTTGGGTGCCGCCTTCGCGGCTTCGGCCTTGGCTTCGCCAGCAGGCGCAGCGGCGGTCTTTTCGGCAGCCTTGGGCGCGTCGTCGGCCTTGGCAGCCGCAGCCTTGGGAGCCGCCTTGCCGTCGCCGACCTGCATGATGCGCAGCAGCGTCATCTGCTGGCGATGACCGGCCTTGCGGCGATAATTGTGCCGCCGGCGCTTCTTGAAGACGATCACCTTCTCGCTCTTGGCCTGAGCGATGATTTCCGCCGAAACGGTAACCTTGCCGGCTTCGGCGAGATCGTCGCCCTCGCCCGCGAGCAGGACATCGCCCAGCGTAACGGTGTCGCCGGCTTCGCCTGCGAGCTTTTCAACTGCGATCTTGTCTCCGGCGGCAACCCGGTATTGCTTGCCGCCCGTGCGCACGACTGCGAACATGGTGCTTTTCTCTCATTCAAAATGCTTTGCCGCGTTCTTGCGAAGACACGGCGCGCCCGTCGACCCGCCAGATGGCGAGGCCCGGAAAGATGGGTGCCGTTAAGGGAATGCCCCCACCAAGTCAACGCTCGACCGCGCGAAAATTCGTTTCAAAATTCTCCCGGGGTCGTTCGCCAACGCGGTGGCGCGACGGCTGAGCCGTGCTATCAGGCTGGCGATGCCTCGCCCAGCCCGTCTTGCCCTTCCCGCCTTGGGTGTTCTCGCTCTGAGCGCCTGTGCCAGCCCTTCCGCCGACTATCCATCGCTGGCGATCCGCGACGTTGAGCGCGCGCGAGGCCAGTTCGAACCCATCGCGGTCGATCCGATAGCCGTTCCCGAGGTGCCGGTGAGCTATGAAGGCAGCCTCGAAGAGCGCCTGGCAGGGTTGGTCGAAGCCGCCCGCAGCGCCCACCAGCGGTTCGTCGCCAGCGCCCCCGCCGCGCGCCGGACCGTTGCGGCCACGGGCCGCACTGCTGTCGGCAGCAGCGCCTGGGGAGCCGCGCAGGTTGCGCTGGCCGACCTCGATTCGATCCGCAGCGATACCGCTATCGCTCTGGCGGATCTCGATATTCTGCATATCGCCGCCGCCATTGCGGCCGAGGATCGGGCGCAGATCGATGCCGCGCGATCGCTGGTCATCGAGCTGGTAGAGGAAGAAGACGAGCTGCTCGCCGAACTGCGCGAGCGCGTGGAACAATGAGTCTCGCCTGCGTCGAATGCCCGGTTCGCGACCGTGCGGCTTGTGCCGTGCTCGAGGAGGACGAGCGCAACGCGCTAGCCAGGGCCGGGCGGATGCGCGACCTGAAGCGCAACGAAACGCTGTTCGCTGCGGGCGAACCCGTGTCGAGCTGCGCAACGCTGGTTTCCGGTGCGCTCAAGGTCGCCACCATGGATGCCGAGGGGCGCGAGCAGATCCTGGCGCTCATCCATCCCGCAGGTTTCGTTGGTGAATTCTTCCGCCCCTTCGCCGAACACGATGTGATCGCATTGTCCGACAGTCGGCTTTGCGTCTTCGCCGGCGCGACCATGGAGCAAGCGATCGATGCCTATCCAGCGCTGGCCCGTGCGCTGCTGCGGCGCGCGCAGGAGGACCTTCATGCGAGCCGGGTGCTGCAGGCGCTGACCGGCAAGGCTTCGGGCAAGGCACGGGTCGCAGCGCTGTTGCTCGGCTTCGGCCAGGCGGCGAGCGATTCGCCCTGCCATCCCGCAGTGCAGTTCGATCTGCCGCTATCACGAGGCGAAATGGCCAACATGCTGGGACTGACCATCGAAACCGTCAGTCGCCAGATTACCGTACTCGAGCGCGAAGGCGCGATCGCACGCAAGGGAAAGCGCGGGATCGAACTCGTCGACCCCGCGCTCCTCTCCGAAGCGGCCGCCTGACCGCCTCTCCCCACTTGGCCCGCTAGATCGTGGCGACGATCGTCACCATGGCGATCGCCCAGGCCAGGATCAGGACGGGCAGGATCATCATCTGGACCATCGCATCGCGTCCGAGCAGACGTCCGGTGTGCGTGGAAATCCCCAGCCGCTTGAGTTGTTTCAGATCGAGCGGGCGCTGCCCGGCCTGCGGCGCAAGCCGGGTCCAGATCATCGGCACGCCGAAGCCCGCGAGGATGAAGATCGCGAAAATCGCCATGGGAATCGCGAGACCGGGGCTCTGCAGACCGATCCCGAGCACCGCGATGAAGCCGAGATAGAGCGCGACCGTCGCGCCATAGAGCGCCTTGGGCATTTCGAAGCTGCGATCGACCACCACCTGATGGCGTGGTTCCGCACGGATGATGGCATGTTCGGCGACGATCTCGCGAGTGAAATGCTTGGACATGATCGGAACTCCCGGTTGCTGTACAGCCGGTTTGCGCCGAACGGGAGCGGCGTTCCTTGATCACGATCAAACGCGAATAATTACTGCCAGCGTGCCAGCGCGTCGTGATCCTCGACGCGAGGCTCGATCCAGTGCCAGCCGTCGCCGCGCTTCTCGCGCTTCCACAGCCAACTGGCCGATTTGAGGTGGTCCATGAGAAAATCGACCGCCTCGAGCGCGCCGCGCCGATGCCGCGCCGCCGCGGCGACCAGCACGATCCCCTCGCCGGGCGTCAGGACTCCGATCCGGTGCCAGACGAGCACCCCTTCGAGCGCGAATCGCTCCTTCGCCTGCCCGGCAAGCCGCTCCATGCCGGGACGGGTGAGCGGTCCGTAATGGGTGAGTTCGAGCGCCTTCACCGGCACCTCGGGCGAGCCTGGGCGCACCTTGCCCAGAAAGCTCACGATTCCGCCAGACTGCGGATGCGCGGCGTTGAAGGCGGCGAGCGCCTCGCCGACCGACAGCCCGCTATCGAGCAGGCGAACATCGGTCGGGGTTTCGAGTGCGAGCCTAGCCACCGCTGACCGGCGGCAGGAGCGCCACCTCTTCGCCGTCCTCTGCAAGCAGCGCGGTCTTGTCGGCCAAGACCCTTCCGGCGCAGGCGAGATTGACCCGCTCCTCGCGCAATTGCGCGGCGACCTGCGGCCCAACCGCTGCGAGCAATCCGCCCCAGTCGAGCGGCGCCGGAGCCTCTCGCTCGGCCATCCCCGCCAGATCGCGCAAAGGCCCCAGAAAGACGATCCGGACCGCCATCAGCCACCGGTGACCGACATGTGGCGCGCCAGGGCGGGTGCTTCGCCGCGCGCGCGGATGGCGAAACTGTGGCGCTCGGGCTTGACCGCGAGGGCGCGATCCAGCGCGGCGTCGAGCGCGTGCGGCCCGGGATCGCTGCGCAGCGCGGCTCGCAGATCGACCGCCTCCCCGCCGCCAAGGCAAGGATAGAGCTGCCCGGTCGCGGTTACCCGCATCCGGTTGCAGGAGCCGCAGAAATTCTCCGTCAGCGGCGTGATCAGCCCCAGGCGTCCGCCGGTCTCGGCGATATCGAAATAGCGTGCCGGGCCGCCGCTGCGATGTTCGGAGGGCTTCAGCGTCCAGCGCTGTTCGAGCCTTGCCCGCAACGCGTCGAGCGGGAGATAGCTGTCGATCCGGTCGCCGTCGATCTCCCCCAGCGGCATGGTCTCGATCAGCGTGATCGCGTGCCCCTCGCCATGCGCCCAGGCGATCAGATCGGGCAGTTCGCCCTCGTTTATTCCCTTGAGCGCCACCGTGTTGAGCTTGACCGCGATGCCGGCCTCTTTCGCTGCGGCGATCCCTTCGAGCACCTGATCCAGCGCATCGCGGCGGGTGAGCTGCGCGAAGCGCGCCGGATCGATCGTGTCGAGCGAGACGTTGACCCGCCGCACCCCGGCGCGCGCCAGTTCGTCGGCGTGGCGCGCCAGCTGGGTTGCGTTGGTGGTCAGCGTGATCTCGTCGAGCCCCTCGCCGACATGGCGGCCCAGCGCGCGGACGAGATCGATCATGTCGCGCCTGACCAGCGGCTCGCCGCCGGTGAGGCGGATCTTGCGGACCCCGCGGGCCATGAAGGCGAGCGAGAGTCGATGCAATTCCTCGAGGGTAAGCACCTCTTTCTTGGGAAGAAAGCGCATCATTTCGGGCATGCAATAGCTGCAGCGCAGGTCGCAGCGATCGGTCACCGACAGGCGCAGGTAAGTGATACGACGCTGGAAGGCATCGATGAGCGGGCTGGTGTTCATGATGGCTCTACGAGCGGATCGCCCGCACCGGTCCCGTCGCTCTCGAAATATTGGCCCGTGATCCCGGGCGCGTTGCCAAGATAGGCTTCGAAGCCATCGAGCGCGGCGCCCTCGCCCGCCACCAGATTGACGCGCCGCGGCGCATGCGCGCGCGCCAGCCCGGCGGCGATCGCGAGGCGCCATTCGCGGTGGGTGTGATCGGCGGGCGCGAGCGTCACCATGACATCCGCGCCGGTCTCGAGCGCCGCTTCGACATGCGCCAGCCAATGCTGGTGGAACAGCCCGGCCGCAGCCAAGGGCGCGGAGGGCAGATCGTCCACCGCGATCCGCTTCATCCGCGGCGCTCGCGGTGCAGCGTGATCCCGATCCGCTCGCCCGCCTCGGCAATGGCGAGCTTGACGATCTTGACGGTCACCGCCTCGATGCGCGCGTCCTGCAGGAAGAGCGTTTCGCAGATATGGTCCGCAACCGCCTCGATGAGCTTGAAATGCACCCCTTCGGGGAGCGCGTCGGAGGCGGCGAATTTGAGATCCATGTAGTTCTTGGATGCATCGAGCGAGGTCTCGGGCTCGTAGCGCGGAAGCGGCTTCAACCGCGCGGTGATCGCGAACCGCAGTGGCTGCGGCTTGCCGGTTTCTTCGGAATAGATGCCGGTCAGGACATCGTGTTCGAAATCGGCGACTTCCAGATGCAGCGAATCACTCATGCGTCCCCCTAGCCCGGATTGGACCAGCGCGCGAAGATCGCGGTGGGGAGCAAACGCGCGCCCTCGCCGGTTTCGGCGACCGCAAGATCGCCGTGCTCGATCACCCCGGGGAGCTCTGCGAAGACCTCCTGAAGCAGGCCGGCAAGCGCGAGGCTGCTCATCCGCACCGCATAGACGGTGAGGAACAGGAACTTGCTGTCGGCATCGAGCAGCCTGCGGCAATCCCCGACCAGCCCGGGCAGGCCCGATTCGAGCCGCCAGACCTCGTTGCCAGGGCCGCGCCCGAATTTGGGGGGGTCGAGGATGATGCCATCGTAGCGCCGCTCGCGCCGGACCTCGCGCGCGGTGAATTTCTCGGCGTCGTCGACCAGCCAGCGGATCGGGCGATCCTCCATGCCCGACAGCGCGGCGTTCTCGCGCGCCTGCGCCACCGATTTCTTGCTGGCATCGACATGGGTGACCCGCCCGTAACGGCTCAGCGCCAGCGAGCCGACCCCGGTGTAGCCGAACAGGTTGAGCGTCTCGGCATCCTCGCGCCCGCCCAATTGCTCTCCCATCCAGCCCCACACTGGCGCCATGTCGGGGAAGAAGCCGAGGTGGCGGAACGGGGTGCACTGCGCGGTGAAGCGCGCCTCGCCATAGGACAGCGGCCAGCCCTCCTCGGGCACCGGGACGAAGAACTGCCAGCGCCCGCCGCCATCCTCGTCCGAGCCGGGGACGAATTCGCCATGCGCGTCCCACTCCTCGAGCCGCGGCGACCACATCGCCTGCGGTTCGGGCCGGATGAAGCGGTACGGGCCATAGGACTCGAACTTGCGACCATGTCCGCTGTCGAGCAGGCGATAGGCGTCCCAGCCCTCGCCCACCATCAGCACCGGGTCCCTGCGCAGCTCCGCCATCAGCCGCGCGGGCTCGCATGCGTCAGGATGAAATCGCGCACCGCATCGTAGCCGCCGGACAGCTCGGTATAGGCTTCTTCACGCGCGAACAGATCGCCGACCCGCAACGGCAACGTCGGCCGCGTCCCGGTCGCCCGCTCGACCGCATCGCGGAACTTCGCCGGGTGCGCGGTTGCCAGCGTGACGATGGGAACATCGGCAGGCAGGTCGAGCGAGTGGGCGGCGTGCAGCCCGATCGCGGTGTGCGGGTCCACCACCTCGCCCGCCCGATCCCAGGCCCAGCGCATCGCCTGCGCCATCGCGCTCTGGTCGGCGCGGGCGCTGGTGAAGAGGGAGGCGGCGCCTTCGCGCTGGGCATTGCTGAGCAGCATCGCGCGCGAGGTCTCGAAGCCGCGCATCTGCCCGGCCAGAGCGCTGCCATCGCGCCCGCCGATATCGAACAGCAGACGTTCGAAATTGGAGCTGACCTGGATGTCCATGCTCGGAGCGGCGGTCGCGGTGACCTCGCTTTGCGAATAGTCGCCGCTCGTCAGCGCCCGGTGGAGGATGTCGTTGACATTGGTCGCCACCGCCAGCCGCGCGATCGGGAGCCCCATCCGCGCCGCGACATGCCCGGCGAAGACATCGCCGAAATTGCCCGTCGGCACGCTGAACGCCACCGAGCGCTCGGGCGCGCCGAGCTGGAGCGCGGCGGCGAAATAGTAGACCACCTGCGCCATCAGCCGCGCCCAGTTGATCGAATTGACCGCGCCCAGCCGGTGCTTGGCGGTCATCGCCTCGTCGGCGAACAGCCGTTTCACCATCGCCTGCGCATCGTCGAAGCTGCCGTCGATCGCGATATTGTGGACGTTGGGGGCGCGGACCGTGGTCATCTGGCGGCGCTGGACATCGCTCACCCGCCCCTTGGGATGGAGCATGAAGATCTCGACCTTGTCGCGCCCGGCGACCGCATCGATCGCGGCGCTGCCGGTGTCGCCGCTGGTCGCGCCGACGATGGTGAGCGTGCCTCGCTCGCGCGCGAGGAATTCCTCGAACAGCAACCCGAGCAATTGCAGGGCGACATCCTTGAAGGCCAGCGTCGGCCCGTGGAACAGCTCGAGCAGCCAGTGCCGCTCGTCGAGCTGGACCAGCGGGGTCACCGCCGCGTGCGCGAAGCGGCCATAGGCTTCATCGCACAATTCACGGAGCCGCTCGAGGCTCAGGCTATCCCCTACGAAGGGGTGCATCACGGTCGCGGCGAGCTGCGCATAGGGCATTCCGCGCATCGCCGCGATTTCGTCCTGCGAGAAATGCGGCCAGTTCGCGGGCAGATAGAGTCCGCCGTCACTCGCCAGCCCGGCAAGCGTCACACCGGCGAAATCGAGCGTCGGAGCGCTGCCTCTGGTCGAGATGTAATCCATCAAGGCTGCGCCTAGCTTGCGGCCCTGCGCTGGGCAAGCAAGCCGCGCTTTAGCGCGGCGAAGCCGGGTCGCTCCTGCGCCCGGTCGTGAGGCCCAGCTTCTGGCGCAGGACGAGACCGTAGATCACGAGAGCGGTCAGCGCGAACAGGAACCACTGACCCGCGTAGGCGAGGTGATTGTTGGGCAGATCGGCGGGGTCGGGCGCGCCCAGCGGTTGCAGCCCGGCGACCGGCTCGATCGCGACCAAGCGCACCGATTGGCCATAAGAAGCGACAATCCCGGTGACGGTCCCGCCCTCCCATGCAGGAGGGAACGGTTCGCGCGACCAGCCCACCGCGACATTCGCGCTGGCGCCGTCCGGCAGGATGCAGCGCGCGATCTGCGCCCAGCCCTTCTCGCCGCGGCGCGAGGTACCCGCGATGCTGTCGAAGCCGGTTACCCGCTCGCACTCCACGGTGCTGCGGCGAAACAGGGCGGCCTCGTACTGCGCCGGGGCCGTCGGCCAGGCGACGGCGGCCCGATCGCTCGCCGCGGCGTAGCGGGCGATTAGCGCCTCTTTCTCGTTCATCCGTCCCAATTGCCAAAAACCCAGCGCGATCATCACCGCCACCGCCGCCAGCACGACGACGGTGGAGAGAACGGGGATGCGTCCGATCGTCGGTCCGCTCATTCTGTCCGTCCGGCTTCACCGGCCTTGTTGCGGTATTCCGCGATCAGCAGCAGCGCCTTGGAGACCCGCAGCCCGCCCAGCACCGCAGCGATAGTGATCGGCACCCACAGCAGGATATGCACCCAGAACGGCGGGCGGACCGCGGCGTCGAGCCAGATCGCCAGCCCGGTGATGAGCGCGCCGATGATCAGCGTGAGAAAGGCGGCCGGTCCGTCCCCAACGTTGAACCGCTCGTAATCGAGCTGACACGCGCTGCAGCGCGGGGCGAACTTGACCACGCCATCGAACAGGGCGCGCTCCCCGCAGCGCGGACAACAACCGAAAAGGGCGGCCTCCGCAAGGGAAGGCCGCCCCGATTCCGTGTCCGGCGAACCGGGCTGCATCAGTGGACTTCGGCGCCCCAGCCGCCCCAGACGTAGACGGTGATGAAGAGGAACAGCCAAACCACGTCGACGAAGTGCCAGTACCAGGCGGCGGCTTCGAAGCCGAAATGCTGGCGCGGGGTGAAGTGCCCCAGATAGCTGCGGCGCAGGCAGACGATCAGGAAGATCGTCCCGATGAGCACGTGGAAGCCGTGGAAGCCGGTCGCCATGTAGAAGGCCGAGCTGTAGGTGTTGCCGCCGAACTCGAACGGAGCGGCCGCATATTCATAGGCCTGGATCGAAGTGAAGATGATGCCCAGGATGATCGTCGCCCACAATCCCTTCTTGAGACCCTCGCGATCGCCATGGATCAGCGAATGGTGCGCCCATGTGACCGTGGTGCCCGAACACAGCAGGATCAGCGTGTTGAGCAACGGCAGCGAGAACGGATCGATCACCGCCTCGATCGCCTCGGGCGGCCATACGCCGCCGATCACGTCGGACAATTCGCTGGGGAACAGCGCGAAGTCGAACCAGCTCCAGAACCAGCCGACGAAGAACATCACTTCCGACGCGATGAACAGGATCATGCCGTAGCGCATGTGCAGTTGCACCACGGGGGTGTGATCGCCGCGCTCGGCTTCCTTGACGATGTTCGAGAACCAGCTGAAGAAGGTTGCGATCAGACCGGCGATACCCAGGCCGAGCACCAGATGCGCGGCCTCCATCTCGTGCATGAACAGCACCATGCCGGTGGTGAAGGTCAAAGCCGAAAGCGAGCCTACGAACGGCCAGATGTCGGGTTCGAGAATGTGATAATCGTGATTTACGGTACCAGCCATGGGTCTTTCGGTCCTCTGGATCGGATGTGAGGGCCCTTAAAGCGGCTCGCGCTCCGGGTCCAGTGCCTTACTCGCCGCCGCTTTCCGGACGGTCTTTGGCGCGGTGGAAGGTGTAGCTCAGTGTGATCTGCTCGACATCCTTGGCGTTCTCATCGGTGAGAATCGCGGGATCGACGTAGTAGAGCACCGGCATGCGGATCTCCTCGCCAGGCTGGAGCACCTGTTCGGTGAAGCAGAAGCACTGTATCTTGTTGAAGTAGCGCCCCGTCTGTTCGGGCTCGACGTTGAAGGTCGCGGTCCCCGTGATGGGCACATCGCTGTCGTTGCGGGCGGTGTAGAAGGCCAGATCGCGCTGGCCGACCTGGACCGTGTCGGTCGATTGCTCTGGCCGGAAGGTCCACGGCACGTCGGTTGCGGTGTTGCCGTCGAAGCGAATCGACATCGTTCTTCCACCTGCGCTCTGCGCCATCTTGGCAGCCAGCGCCGCATCGGATTCGCTGGCGCGCTGCGTCGTCCCGCCGAACCCGGTAACCTGACAGAACAGGTTGTAGAGCGGGACTGCAGCATACCCCATTCCCAGCATGGCGGCGGCGCCCAAGAACGCGAAGAAGGCGGTCCGCACGTTGCGATTGTCGAGGGTGGCCGTAGTCATGCTCAGTCGCCCATCCTTACGATCGTGATCGCGTAGAACAGCACCACGAAGAACAGCAGCACCGCGCCCAGCGCGAGATTGCGGCTGCGCCGGCGGCGCTTGAATTCGGTCTCTTCTTCCGGCGTCATGCCGTCACTCCGTTGGCTACCAGCACCCGATCCAGAACCAGCGCCGCGAACAGCGCGAACAGGTAGAGAATGCTGAAGGCGAACAACCGCTTTTCCGGCTTCATCGCGTCGTCGGGACCCGTCTGGCGAAAAGCGACGGGAAGCGAAAGCGCAAGGAAGGCAAGCGACAATGCGAGCGCCGCAAGTCCGTAAACCAGGCCGGTTCCGCCGATGAGCCACGGGGCGGCCGCGATCGGCACCAACAGCAGGGCATAGGCCAAGATCTGGCGGCGCGTGCTGGTCTCGCCGCGGGCGACCGGCATCATCGGGATGCCGACCTTGGCGTAATCCGACTTCACGAACAGCGCGAGCGCCCAGAAATGCGGCGGAGTCCAAAAGAAGATGATCGCAAACAGCAGCACCGGCATCATCGTGATCTCGCCGGTCACCGCGACCCAGCCGATCAGCGGTGGAAACGCGCCGGCACCGCCGCCGATAACGATGTTCTGCGGCGTACGGGGTTTCAGCCAGATGGTGTAGACCACGGCGTAATAGACGATCGAGAGCGCCAGGATCGCAGCCGCCAGCCAGCCGATCGCCAGCCCCATCACCAGAACCGAGGTCACAGACAGCGCGATCCCGAAGTCGCGCGCGTCGCCGCGCTGCATCCGGCCGGCCGGGAGCGGGCGTTTGGCGGTCCGCTTCATCCCGGCGTCGATGTCGGCTTCCCACCACTGGTTGAGCGCCGCCGCCCCTCCCGCGCCCAGCGCGATGCACAGTATGGCGGTAAATCCGAGCACCGGATGGATCGCTCCGGGAGCTGCCAGCAGGCCGCACAGCCCGGTGAAGATCACCAGGCTCATCACCCGGGGTTTGGTCAGAGCAAAGAAGTCGCGCCAATCGGCGGGCAGGACAAGGGGTACGGTCTGGGGCATGGTGTGAGCGCCATATAGACGCACAAGGCCCGGCGCGAAAGGGCGTTAGAGCCGGTGCAGCCAGTCGAGCAGCAGGCGGTTCACTTCGTCGGGGTTTTCCTGCTGGGTCCAGTGCCCGCAGCCCTCGAGTATGCATCCCTCGACGTTCGGGGCGAACATGCGGGTGAACCCCACCGGATCCTCGATCGCGCCGAACAGGAAGGATGCAGGGTCACGGTCGCCGCCGATGAACAGCGCGGGCTGATCGATCAGCCTTCCGGCGAATTGCTGCAGCCATTCGTAATCGCGTTCATGGTTGCGATAGCGGTTGAGCGGACCGCGAAAACCGGAGGTTCGAAATTCGTCTTCGTAGAAATCGAGATCGGTCTCGGTCAGCCACTCGAGCGGTTGCGGTTCGGGAAGACCTTCGAGAAATGTGGCGCCCAGCGCCTTGTCCCAATAGTCTCCCGGCGGCACATCACCCGAGATCGAATACATCATCCGCTGGACGAACTCGCGCGGATCCGCCTCGGCCTCGGCCTCCGCGACGCCGGGCTCCTGGAAGTACTCCTGATAGAAGAAACGCCCCTTGGCGGTGAAATGCTCGCGGAAAACCTCGGTGAAGGGCCGGTTCGGCACCCCGCCGAACGGCACCGAGAAACCCGCGACGGCGCGGAAATGCTCAGGGTTCGTCAGCGCCGAATTCCACACGATCGGCGCGCCCCAATCATGCCCGACGAGCACCGCGGGTTGATCGGGCGAGAGCGCCTGCCTCAACCCGACCAGATCGCCGACGATCCGCTCCATCGCATAGGCTTCGATTGCTTCGGGCTTGTCGGAACCGCCATAGCCGCGCACGTCGATCGCGCAGGCAGTGAATCCGGCTTGGGCGACGGGGCCGATCTGGTGGCGCCAACTGTACCAGCTCTCGGGAAAACCATGGACGAAGACGACCAGCGGTCCCTCTCCGGAGATCGCACAGCGCAGCGATAGCTCTCCAACATCGATCAGGCGCATATCTTGACTGGTCGTAGTCATGAACATCTCCTCTGACGACAGGAATGCGTCGTCTGTGTGCCTGCCGTCAACGCAAACGGCCGGCCCCATTGGGACCGGCCGCTCGTTAATTTGTTATGACCGACCGCTCAGACGCTCGTTTCCTTCGGAACGTCCTGACGGTGGTCGTGGTAATCGTGATGTTCCTCGATCACCGGCAGGGTCTCGAACTGGTGGAACGGCGGCGGGCTGGACAGCGTCCATTCCAGCGTGGTCGCACCTTCGCCCCAGGGGTTGGCGGGGGCCTTCTTGCCGACGGTGAAGGCGTAGATCAGATTGGCGAAGAACAGCAGCATCGAAGCGGCCATGATATGATAGCCGACCGAGCTGATGTTGTTCCAGTACTCGAACGCCGCCGGATAATCCGGGATACGCCGCGGCATCCCGTTGAGACCGAGGAAGTGCTGCGGGAAGAAGATCACGTTCACACCGATGAAGAACCCCCAGAAGTGCAGGTGCGCGAGCAGTTCGGAATGCATCCGCCCGCTCATCTTGGGGAACCAGTAGTAGAACCCGGCGAACAGCGAGAACACCGCGCCCATCGACAGCACGTAGTGGAAGTGCGCGACCACGAAATAGGTGTCGTGGACCACGTCGTCGACGCCGCCATTGGCGAGATAGACACCGGTCACGCCGCCGACCGTGAACAGGAAGATGAAGCCCAGCGACCAGACCAGCGGGCTCTTGAACTCCATCGAGCCGCCCCACATCGTGGCGATCCAGCTGAAGATCTTCACGCCCGTCGGGACCGCGATGACCATGGTCGCGGCGGTGAAATACATCTTCGTGTTCACATCGAGACCGGTGGTGTACATGTGGTGCGCCCAGACCACGAAGCCCACCACGCCGATCGCCACCATGGCGTAAGCCATGCCCAGATAGCCGAACACCGGCTTGCGGCTGAAGGTCGCGACGATCTGGCTGATCATGCCGAAGCCGGGCAGGATCATGATGTAGACCTCGGGGTGGCCGAAGAACCAGAACAGATGCTGGTAGAGCACCGGATCGCCGCCTCCGGCCGGATCGAAGAAGGTGGTACCGAAATTGCGATCGGTCAGCAGCATGGTGATCGCCGCGGCGAGCACCGGCAGCGCCAGCAGCAGCAGGAAGGCGGTGACCAGCACCGACCACACGAACAGCGGCATCTTGTGCAGGGTCATGCCCGGTGCGCGCATGTTGAAAATGGTGGTGATGAAATTGGTCGCGCCCAGGATCGAGCCCGCGCCCGCCAGGTGGAGCGAGAAGATCGCGAAATCGACCGCCGGCCCCTGACTGCCGGTGGTGGAGAGTGGCGCATAGACCGTCCAGCCGGTCCCCGCTCCCGGACCGGTCCCGCCCGGAAAGAAGAGCGAGGCCATCAGGCTCAAGAATCCGGCGACCGTCAGCCAGAAGCTGACATTGTTCATCCGCGGGAAGGCCATGTCTGGCGCGCCGATCATCAGCGGCACGAACCAATTGCCGAAACCGCCGATCATCGCCGGCATGACCATGAAGAACACCATGATCAGCCCGTGCGCGGTGATGAAGACGTTCCACATGTGCAGCGCGGTGTCGATATCCGACGTGCCGGCCATGAACTCGGCCCACCAGGTCAGGTACTGGATACCGGGTTCGGCCAGTTCCATCCGCATGATGCCCGAGATCGCACCGCCGATGATGCCCGCGATAATCGCGAAGATCAGATAGAGCGTGCCGATATCCTTATGGTTGGTCGACATGAACCAGCGGGCGAAGAAGCCCGGCTTGTGATCGGCATGGTCATGCGCGTGATCGTCGGCATGGGCCTGGAATGCGTCGGCTGTGGTGGCCATGATGGGTGGTCTCTTCGTTCGCTGAAATTCGGTTTACGTGGTCGGCGACGTGTCTTGGGTCGGCGCAGCGCCCGCGCCCGGAGCACCGGGAACGGCACTCTCGGGCCCCTGAAGCGGCGGCAAGGCAGCGTCGGTCGCGGCAGCGGCTGCCGCGTCCTCGGCAAAAGTGCCGCCCTGCTCGCGAACCCATGCCCGCCACTGGTCGAGCGGCAGAGCCTCGACCGCGATCGGCATATAGGCATGACGCGCGCCGCACAGTTCCGAACACTGGCCGTAATAGACGCCGGGTTCTTCGATCTCGAGCAGGCGCTCGTTCAGGCGCCCCGGAACCGCATCGAGCTTGAACCACAGCGATGGGACGGCGAAGCTGTGGATGACGTCGGCAGCGGTAACCTGCAGCCGGATCGGAACCCCGGCAGGAACGACCATGCGGTTGTCGACCGCGAGCTGCCCCGGTTCACCCCGGGCCAGGGCCTCTTCCTCGTCGAGCATGTTCGAGATTATCTCGAAATCGCCATTGTCGGGATAGGTGTAGCCCCAGTACCACTGGTAGCCGGTGGCCTTGATCGTGATCGCGTCCTCGCCGGGCACTTCATACTGCCTGGCCAGCAGGCCGATCGACGGAATCGCGATCGCCACCAGGATCAGCACCGGAACCACGGTCCAGATCACTTCAATGGTCGTATTGTGCGTTGTCTTCGACGGCACCGGATTGGCTTTGCGGTTGAAGCGCAGCACAACATAAAGCAGCAGCCCCAGCACAAACAGGCTGATCAGCGCCATCATCCAGACGAGCCCGATGTGCAGATCGTAAGCAAACCGCCCGTCCTCGGAAAACTGGTCCTGGATGTCCAGGAGGCCATCGCTCGGCATCCCCTTGCCCTCGACCGGCGCCAGCGGGCTGTAGGTGTCGGCGCCAGCCACGACCGCATCGGGATCGGCGACATCGGCAGCCACTGCCGGATCGATCTGCTCCAGCGCGGCGGGCGGCGTCACCGCCGGTGCCGGGGCGACGAGATCGCCGGGCTCGAGGGTCGATTGCGCGCTCGCGGCCTGCCAGCCGAAAGCCAGCACAAGCGCAGCAAACAGGGCTGCGAAAATCCGGAAAGCCCCGCGATGGGCGGCAGAAAATTGAATGCTCGACATATTGTCCCGTTTCACTGGCACGGGCGGAATTCCCGCCGCGGATACCGGCCTGCGACGCGACACAAGTCGCCCAATGGCCGAGTTGTGTCGCCCTATAGGCAGGCTTTCACCGCGCCTCAAGCGCAAGGGGGCAAAAAATGCGCAAGGTCGTTTGCCTCTTGCGCAATGGCCGGCAAATCGCTTTGTGCTCGCGCTGATATGAACGACGAATACATCCTCGCCGATTTCCGCACCAGCGAAGCACTGCTCGAAGGGCATTTCCTGCTCTCCTCGGGCCGTCACTCGGGCCATTACCTCCAATGCGCGCGCGTGTTGATGAATGCCGATCGCGCTTCGCGGCTGGCGCGCGGACTGTGCCAGAAATTGCCCCGCGAGATTCGTTCGCAGGTCGATCTCGTGGTCAGCCCGGCGATGGGCGGTCTGATCATCGGCCACGAAGTCGGCCGCTGCCTCGAGAAGGACTCCATCTTCCTCGAGCGGCCCGAGGGCGAGTTCCATCTGCGCCGGGGGTTTCGCATCGAACCGGGCCAGAAGGTGCTGATGGTCGAGGATGTGGTCACCACCGGCCTGTCGAGCCGCGAGGCGATCGCGGCGGTGGAACGCGAAGGCGGCGAAGTGATCGCCGAAGTTGCGCTCGTCGATCGCTCGGACGAGACGCTGGATCTGGGCGTCCCCTTCTTCGCGCTGCTCGACATCAATTTCCCGACCTATGCCGAGGACGAACTGCCGGCAGAACTGGCGGCCATTCCAATCACCAAACCGGGCAGCCGCAAGGTTTGAGCCAGACGCCTCACCCCGAGACGAGGCCCGTTCCGCTGCGGCTGGGCGTCAACATCGATCACGTCGCCACCATCCGCAACGCGCGCGGTGGCGAGCATCCCGATCCCGTCCGCGCGGCCCAGATCGTCGCTGCAGTGGGCGGTGACGGGATCACCGCGCACTTACGCGAAGACCGTCGTCACATCCGCGACGGCGATCTGCAACGTATCCAGGAAGCCACCGGCCTTCCTCTCAACCTCGAGATGGCGGCGACCGAGGAAATGCTCGCCATCGCGCTGGCGCACAGGCCGCACGCCGCCTGCATCGTTCCCGAAAAACGCGAAGAGCGCACCACGGAGGGCGGGCTGGATGCCGCGGGTCAGGACAACCGCCTCGCGCCGATCGTCGCGCGGCTGCTCGATCACGGCATCCGCGTCAGCCTGTTCATCGAGGCCGAGGAACGCCAGCTCGAGGCGGCGCTGCGGCTCGGCGTGCCGGTGGTCGAATTCCACACCGGGGAATACGCGCATGCGACCGGAGAGGATCGGGCTCGCGAACTGCGCCGGATCGCCGACATGTCCGCGCTGGCCGCCAAGAATGGCATCGAACCGCACGCCGGTCACGGGCTGACCTACGACAACGTCCAGCCGATCGCCGCCATCCCGCAGCTCGCTGAGCTCAACATCGGGCATTACCTCGTCGGCGAGGCGGTGTTCGTCGGGCTCGAGCAGGCGGTGCGTCAGATGCGCGAATTGATGGACGACGCGAGGTGATCATCGGCCTGGGTTCGGACCTTTGCAATATCGAGCGAATCCAATCCTCTCTCGATCGCTTCGGCGAGCGCTTCGAGAACCGCGTCTTCACCGAGACCGAGCGCGCCAAGGCCCGCCGCCGCCCCTTCACCATTGCGGGCACCTATGCCAAGCGATTCGCCGCGAAGGAAGCGTTCTCCAAAGCCATCGGCACGGGGTTCCGCCGCGGGGTGTTCATGAAGGACATCGGGGTGGTCAACGCCGCTTCCGGCGCTCCCACTCTGGCGCTGGAAGGCGGCGCGGCGAAGCGGCTTGCGGAAATGGTTCCGCCCGGCCATGAGGCGCATATTCATCTCACCCTCACCGACGATCATCCATGGGCGCAGGCCCTGGTTGTCATCGAGGCCCTGCCCACATGAGTTCCGACACCATCGCCGCGACCGATCCTTCAGCGAAGAATGCGTCTGCCGACAGCAAGGGCGAGCGCGTCAACTGGCTTGCCGAACTGCGCGGGCTGGCGCTGATGCTGCTGGCGGTGTTCGCCTTCCACAGCTTCGTCGCGAAACCCTTCTACATTCCCAGCACGTCGATGCTGCCCAATCTGTTCGTGGGCGACCGGCTGGTGGTGAGCAAATATCCCTATGGCTGGAACTGGTCGTCGATCAGCTTCCATCTCGCTCCGCGCGGCGACTGGCGCATTTTTGGCGATACGCCCGAATACGGCGATGTCGTGATCCCCGTCCACCCCACCCGCGACGAGGACTACATCAAGCGCGTGGTCGCGCTGCCCGGCGATCGGATCGCGGTTCGCGACGGGCGGATCATCCTCAATGGCGAGGCGGTGCCGCAGGAGGTCGAGCCGGCACTGCGCATCCCCGCCGATTACGACCGGCATTTGTGCAATGGCGACCCCTGCATGGGCGATTTCGCCCCCTATCTGATGCGCGAGCCGAACGGCGAATCGGTCTATGAAATCCCCGTGCGGCGCGAAACGCTGCCCAATGGCGCGAGCTATCTCATCATCGATCACCAAGACCAGTATCTCGACAATTATCCCGAGATCACCGTGCCGGAAGGCCATGTCTTCGTGATGGGCGACAATCGCGACCATTCGGCCGACAGCCGGGCGGAGATCTTCGCGCAAGGGCTCGGCGGACCGGTGCCGCTGGAGAACATCGGCGGTCGCGCCGAGTTCATTACCTTCTCGCTCGATGGCACCACCAGCCTCAACCCGGTCAGCTGGATCACTTCGCTGCGCGCCGACCGCGCCTGGTCCACGCTGCGTCCGCCGCTTGCCGAACGGGCCGAATAGAACCATGAGCGGCCCTTCCGCCAACGCATCCGCGCAGGGCGAAACCGAGAGCCGCTTCGCCTCTCCCGCCGAACTTGCGAGAGAGGATCTGGGCAACAGCCCATCGCGCATTTCCGATCCGCGGCTGCTGTACGAAGCCCGGCGCGCGTTCGTCTGGACGCTGGTGGTCGGGGGGATGATCCTCACGGTTTACATCGCCCAGTCGCTGCTGGTGGTTTTCGGTGCCCTCGTCTTCGCCGCAATGATCGACGGAGGCGCACGCCTGCTTGGACGAATCCTGTCGATACCGCGCTATCTGCGCGTCTCGATCGTCCTGTTGCTGACCGTCGCCTTCCTCGTGTGGCTTGGCTACTTCATCGGCGCGACGATCTCGAGCGAGGCGGCGCAATTCCCTGCGATCGTCGAACGTCAGGTTACCGATTTGGTCCGCTGGTTACAGGCGCAGGGGATCGAGATCAGCCAATCCCAGCTGCAGAATTATGCAAGCAGCATCACCAGCGGGATCGGCACGCTCACCCGCGCGCTGGGCGGGCTGCTGGGCGGACTTACGACAGTGGTGCTGATCGTGATCATCGGGGTCTATGTGGCGCTCGAGCCGCAGCTTTACGAACGTGGGGTCGCCTGGACCTTGCCGCGCGCGAGACGGGCTTCCTTCTATCTGACCGCGACGCGGATGGCGCAGACGCTGCGCCGGCTGATGGCGGGACGCTTGCTGGGCATGCTGATCGAAGGCGTGTTCACCTATGTCATGCTGGCCTTCGTCGGCCCGCTGATCGGCGTCGGTGCGGTGCCGATGGCCGCGCTGCTGGCGATCCTGACGGGCCTGCTCGCCTTCGTCCCCAATCTCGGGGCCATCATCTCCGGCGTTTTGATGGTGTTGGTGGGTTTCTCCGGCGGGCTCGACATGGGGCTCTACACGATCTTCGTCTATCTGTTCGTGCAGAACTTCGACGGCTACGTCGTGGTGCCGATGATCGCCCGCAAGACGGTCGATCTGGCGCCTGCAGTGGTGCTGGCGGCGCAGCTTGTCATGGGCATCCTGTTCGGGATCATCGGCCTGTTCCTGGCCGACCCCCTGCTGGCGATGATCAAGGTTGCGCTGGAACGGCGCGCCGAGACTGCGGACGAGGAAGACCAAGCTGGAGAGGCGGCAAGGAATGGCGCGTAAGTTTCTCTATTTCATCGCATTCATCATTGTCGCCGTGATCCTGGGCGGGGTCGCGCTGTCGATCTGGTCGCGCGAGGCGACCGAGATCGCCTTCGTGCCGCGCGGCGAATTCGTCGAGCAGGAGGCATTGCCCGCAAACGCCTACGAAGACCCGGAAATGTGGTACTCGCGCCCCGGGATCGGCACCGACGATCCGGCACGCTATCAGCCCGCCCTCGCCGAGCCTCCCGAAGATCCGGCGACTCGCGAGCCTTCCCCCGAAGCACCCGCCGCAGAGCGCACGCTGGGCGACGTCCCGGGCGCGCTCGCGCCCGAGAGCAGCCGCCGCGCCGATCCGATTGCACGGGCGGAAACGCCCGAGTTCGCGGTCTTCTTCGTTCCCCCGACCAGCTATATCCAGGCGGGTGGCGACTGGAACGCCAGCCTTGCCGACCGGACGACGAACGAACGCGCCCGCACCTTCCTGCGCGGGCTCGCCAGCCCGTTCAATGCCGCGGACGAGATCTGGGCGCCGAAATACCGTCAGGCCGCGGTTGGCGCCTTCCTGACCGACAAACCCGCAGCGAAGCTGGCGATCGATGCGGCCTATGCCGATGTGCGCGAGGCGTTCCGCTATTTCGTCGAGAGCGTGGATCCGGACAAGCCGATCGTGCTCGCCGGACACAGCCAGGGCGCGCTGCATATTCTGCGGTTGTTGATGGAAGAGGTCGCCGACACCGAACTCGAGAACCGCGTGGCCGCCGTCTACGCCCCGGGCTGGCCCATCTCGATCGACCATGACCTTCCCGCGCTTCCTTTTCCGGCCTGCGCGGCGCCCGGGCAGACCGGCTGCATCTTAAGTTGGTCCAGCTTCGCCGACGACAACGATCCCGATTTCCTGATGCGTCGCTACGGCAGCACGCCGGGTTTGGATGGTCAGCAGCGCGGCGACGGGCCGATCCTGTGCGTCAATCCCCTTACCGGTGGCGCCAATGGCGCGGCGCCCGCCAGCAGCAATCTCGGTACGCTAGTCCCCGACGAGAGCCTCTCGCGCGGCGAGCTCGTCCCGGCAGCGGTTCCGGCACGGTGCGATGCCGCAGGCCTGCTGCTGATCGGCGACCCGCCCGAGCTGGGCGAAGGCGTCTTGCCGGGTAACAATTACCACGTTTACGACATTCCACTGTTCTGGGCGAATGTGCAGAAGGACGTGCTAGAACGGGTATCGGCATGGACGCCGGCGGGCTCGTAACCGACAGCGCGGCCGCGTTCGGCGAGCAGCTGCCCGATGGCGGGGTGCTGCTCGGTCTCGATCTCGGCACCCGCACCATCGGCCTCGCGACCTGCGATGCCGGCTGGCGCTTCGCGACTGCGGGCAAAACCCTGCAGCGCGGCAAGTTCACCGCGGATTGCGGCAAGCTGCGCGAACTCGTCCAGCAGCGCTCGATCAAGGGACTGGTGATCGGTCTGCCGCGCAATATGGACGGCGGCGAAGGCCCGCGCGCGCAGGCGAGCCGGGCCTATGCGCGCAATCTCGCCGCCGCGCTGGCGCTGCCCGTGCTGCTGTGGGACGAGCGCTGGTCCACCGCCAGCGCCGAGGCGGCGATGATCGGGCAGGACATGAGTCGCGCCAAGCGCGCCGAGCGGATCGACAGCCACGCCGCCGCGATCATCCTCCAGGGCGCGATCGACACGCTGACCAATTGAGCTTTAGCCATTGTATTCGCCCGCGCCGCGCGGCAGGGCGAGCGGTAATGGTCGATGAGCACCCCCGTTTCGATCCCGCGCAGGCGGCGCCCTTCCTGACGGCGCGTTCGCACAATGGCTGGCTGGGGCTCGCCTATCGCGACCATGGCGAGGACTGGGTCGAGCTCGAACTCCCCTGGCGCGAGGACCTGCTGGGCGAGGACGGCCGCGAGGTGCTCGCCTCGGGCCCGATCATCAGCCTGATGGACATGGCCAGCGGGCTGGCGATCTGGACCCGGATGGGCCACTTCCGCGCCATCGCGACGCTCGACCTGCGAGTCGACTACACCCGCCCCGCCCGCGCGCGATCAAGCGTTTTCGGACGCGCGCAATGCTATCGCCTGACCCGCTCGGCCGCCTTCGTGCGCGGCATCGCGCATGACGGCGACGCCGAGGACCCGGTGGCGCATATGCAGGCGGTCTTCATGTCGATCGATGCGCGTCACGTGGAGCTGCCCAGTGGCTGATCCGCGCGATATCGAGGTCGTCACGCCCTATGCGCGCTCGCTCGGCATCGCGCTCGATCGCTGGGAAGACGATGTGCCCGTGCTGCGGGTCGAATTCTCCGATGCGGTGCAGGGACGCCCCGGCGCATTGCATGGCGGCGCAATCAGCGGTCTGCTCGAGACCGCCGGCTATGGCGCGCTGCGCGCGGAATTGGCGCGCTCGGGGCGCGTGGCGCAGATGAAGCCGATCAACATCACCGTCCAGTTCCTGCGCAGTGGCAAGACCCGGCCCAGTTTTGCCAGGGCGCGGATCGTCAAGCTGGGGCGCCGGACCGCCAATCTCAGCGTCGAGGCCTGGCAGGACGACGAGGCCAAGCCGATCGCCAGCGCGGTGATGAACATACTGATGGTGGACGCGGAAGGCGCAGCCTAGCCGCCATCAAGGCGGCACCCGATCACCTTCCCCCGTCATCCCAGCGAAAGCTGGGATCGCTCGCCTCCCGGTCCTCTACCCGAAGGAGATCCCAGCTTCCGCTGGGATGACGCGTGTTGTTGTGCGCCCGAGCGCGCTTTTTCGGCGGTCCCTAGCGCAGTTCTCTTCGCAGCTTAGCTAGCGCTCCTGCTCCTCTAGCCGCTGCCGCTCTGCCTCGTAGCGTTCGCGCATTCGCTCCTCTTCGCGTTCGATCCGTTCGCGGGTCGCTTCCTCGGCGCGGCGGCGGACTTCCTCGAACCGCTGCGAATCGACGCGCATGCCGTCCTCCCCGACCCGCAGGTCGAGATCCACGCCTTCGACATCGGTCGAATAGATCATCTCGCCATCCTCGAACCGCAGCCGCGATCCGTCCTCGAACGGGATGTCCTCGAGCTCGGGCACATCCTGTGGCTTGACCGGGCCGCCGGGATCGGCGCGCTCGGTCGGATTGGCCCGGGGGGCCCCACTCGCACCGCCGGCCTGACGCATGAAATCCTTCCAGATCTGCGCGGGCAAGCCGCCGCCGCTGATCCCGTCGAGCGGCGAATTGTCGTCGTTTCCGATCCACACCCCGACTACCAGATCGTTTGCATAGCCGACGAACAGCGCATCGCGATTGTCCTGCGTGGTGCCGGTCTTACCGAAATTGGGCCCCGGCAGCATCGCTGCGCGCCCCGTGCCCTGGTTGATCGCGTGGCGCAGCATGTCCTCCATGTCGGAATGAACCCGCCCAGAAAGCGTGTCGCTGCCGTCCCACAACCGATCCCACCAGTTCGGTTCCTCGCGGGCGAAGGCGTGGGGATCGACCGGATAGCGGTTGGCCGCGACCCCGGCATAGGCTGCGGTCAGCTCCAGCAGGCTCATGGTCGAGGTGCCGAGCGCGAGACTGGGATCGCCCTCGGCCAGAGCGGAGGTTACGCCGAGATCGCGCGCGGTCTCGATCACCGCCTCGGAGCCGACCTCGCCGAACAGCCGCACCGCGGCGACATTGCTCGATTGGGCAAAGGCTTCGCGCAGCGTCAGGCTTTCCGAATAGCGCTCGCGCGAATTCTTCGGGCGATAGCTGCCCTCCTCGATCGCGGTGTTGGCGATCCGGTCGTCGGGGTCCCAGCCGGCGCGCAGGGCGGCGAGATAGACGAAAAGCTTGAAGGTCGATCCGGGCTGGCGCTTGGCCTGGGTCGCACGGTTGAAGGTGGATTTGCCGTAATCGGTCCCGCCGATCATCGCCACCACCTCGCCATTGGGGCGCATGGCGACCAGCGCGACCTGCGCCCCGCGCAGTTCCGGACGTCCGGTCACCACCCGGGCGATCGACTGCAAGCGGCTGTCGAGCGTGGTGGTGAGCGTCTGGCGGGCGTAGCCCCCGCTGGTCCGCTCGCGCGCCTCGGGGAGCGCCCAGTCGGCGAAATAGGTTCCGGTGGGCAGATCGCTCTTGAGCCGGACGTCGAGCGCGGGCGGGCGCAAGCGCTGCGCCTCACCCTCTGTCAGATACCCCGCCGCGACCATGGCATCGACGACCATCAGCCGGCGCCGCTCCGCGCGGTCGTAATGTTTGACGGGGTTGAAGCGCGACGGCGCCTGCACCAGCCCCGCCAGCATCGCCGCCTGGCTGACGGTGAGGTTCTCGGGCCGACGGTAGAAGAAGTGCATGCTCGCCGCGCGCAGGCCGTAGACGTTGTCGCCGAAATAGGCGTTCGACAGATAGCGCGCGAGGATCTCGTCCTTGGTCAGCCAGCTTTCCAGCCAGAAGGCGATCAGCATCTCGCGCGCCTTGCGGGTCAGCGTCTGTTCGGGGGTCAGGAAGGTGAATTTGGCGAGCTGCTGGGTGATGGTCGAGCCGCCGCCCACCCCCATGAACACCGCGCGCGCCACCCCGCGCGGATCAACGCCCCAGTGATCGTAGAAGCGCCGGTCCTCGATCGCCATGAAGGCCTCGACCGCATGCGGGGGAAGCTCGGAGACGACGACCGGTTCGTCGGTGACCGCGCCATTGCGCGCGATCGGCGTGCCGTCGGCGGCCAGCAGCGTGACCATCGGCGGTGCGATCGGCTGGAGCGACTTGTTGAGCGGCGCGGTGATCGCCAGCCAGGCGACGAGCAGCACGAACAGCGCCAGCACGGCGGCGATGAGTCGCCCCGCCCACCAGCGCTTGCGCCGGTCTATCCAGTAGTGGCGCTGCCACCACCGCTCGCCATCGCGCGGTTCGCGCTGCACGCGAAAGGTCCCGCCCCGTCCGCCTTCACCGGCAAGCTGCCGATCGACCTCGTCCAGCCGGGAATCCCATTCGTCGTAGTCGAGCTCGTCGCCCAGCCCGTCATGCAGCGAGTAATAGCCGCGATGCGGTGGCGGCTCGGCTTCGGGCGGCTTGCGCCGGAAAGGATCGAACAGGCCCATGCTATTGCTGTGTTAACAGAACAACACAGGAGGTGCCAGAGCGGCCCGGTTCAGTTTTTGCCGACCACGCTCTCGGGCAGATCCTCGCCGAAGACGCGCTGGTAATATTCGGCGACCAGCATCCGTTCTTCCTCGTCGCACTTGTTGAGGAAGGAGAGCCGAAAGGAGAAGCCGACGTTCTTGAAGATCGCGTTGTTCTGCGCCCAGGTGATCACCGTGCGCGGGCTCATCACGGTCGAGATATCGCCGTTGATGAAGCCCTGCCGGGTCAGATCGGCGACCTTGACCATGTCGGCCAGCAGCTTGGGGTCGGCATCGGGGTTCTTGGCCGCGACGATCGCCTGCTCGGTCTTGGCGGGAAGATAGTTCAGCCCGATGACGATGTTCCAGCGGTCCATCTGGCCCTGGTTGATGGCCTGTGTGCCGTGATAGAGCCCGCTGGTGTCGCCCAGCCCGACGGTGTTGGCGGTGGCGAACAGCCGAAAGTTGGGATCGGGCCGGATCACGCGGTTCTGGTCGAGCAACGTCAGCTTGCCCTGCTGTTCGAGCACGCGCTGGATCACGAACATCACATCGGGGCGTCCGGCATCGTATTCGTCGAACACCAGCGCCACCGGGTGCTGGAGCGCCCAGGGCAGCAGGCCTTCGCGAAATTCGGTGACCTGCAGACCGTCGCGCAGCACGATGGCGTCGCGCCCGATCAGGTCGATCCGGCTGATGTGGGCATCGAGATTGATCCGGATGCAGGGCCAGTTGAGCCGCGCCGCGACCTGTTCGATATGCGTCGATTTGCCGGTGCCGTGATAGCCCTGCACCATCACCCGGCGATCGTGCGCGAAGCCGGCGAGAATCGCCAGCGTCGTATCGGCATCGAAGACATAGGCCTCGTCGAGGTCGGGCGTGCGCTCGTCCGGCTTGGAGAAGGCGGGGACCTTCCAGTCGATATCGATGCCGAAGACCTCGCGCACGTCAACCTCGGTGTCGGGCGCGGCCAGCACGGTTTTGGAGGAGGCGTCGAAGCTCTTTTCGGTCATGTCGTTCATCGCTTCGGCGGGTTAGGCATTTATCCGCGCTGCGCCAACCCTATATTGGCTGACGATGCCGCAAGCCGACCTTTCCGAAAAACTCCGCCAGCGCCTGGTCGGCAGCGTTCGCGCGGTGTTCAACGATGTCGAGGGTGGCCAGCAACCGGTCCCGCCGTCCGATGAAGCCCTGTTCGAGCGCGATTCGCCGATCCGGATGGTGCATGCCGATGTGGTGAGCATGATGGTGGGGGGCATCCGCAGCCTGTTGCTGCAGATGCTCCACCCGCATGCGCTGCAGGGGGTGCTCGACCATTCCAACTTCCGCAGCGACATGCACGGGCGGCTGCGGCGGACCGCGCGCTTCATCGCCACCACCACCTTCGGTCATCGCGACGAGGCGATGAGCGCTATCGAGCGGGTCAACGGGATTCACGCGCATGTCGATGGGACCTTGCCCGATGGCAGCCCTTACTCCGCACGCGATCCGCGCACGCTGGCCTGGGTGCATGTGGCCGAAGCGACCAGCTTCCTGGCTGCCTATGTCCGCTACGTCCGGCCCGATATGCCCAACCACGCCAAGGACGAATATTACCGCCAGTTCGCGGTGATCGCCAAGGCGCTGGGGGCCGATCCGGTGCCGCTCGACCAGAGCGAGGCGGAAGCGATCTTCCGCGAATTGCGCCACGATCTGGCTGCCTCCCCGCAGGCGCGCGAGATCGCCGAACTGGTGCTCAACCAGCGACCCGAGGGCGCGCCGCCTGCCGTGCAGAGCATCCTCGGCTCCGAAGCGGTGGCGCTGCTGCCGCCCTTCGCCCGCTCGATGCTCGGCCTCGACCGGCCGGGTCTGATCGCGCTGCCCGCGCGCGCCGCGACCTGGGGGATGGGCAAGACGCTGCGCTGGGCGTTCCGTCAGAACTAAAGCCCTTCGATCCGGCAGCGCATCCCCAATCAAAACCTCAAGTGAGATCGAGCTTTAGGGAATGACTGCTCGAACGATTTTCGTCAGCCCATCGCCGAACTCTTGCGCAGCAACTGATATGCTTCCACCACCCGGCCCAGCCGCGCTTCGAACTTGCGGTCGCCGCCGTTGCGGTCGGGGTGGTAGCGCCGGACCAGTTCGGAATAGCGCCGTCGCAGGCGCGTCCGGTCGGCATCGAGCCCCAGCCCCATTTCCTCCAGCGCCTGCGCCTCCTCGCGGCTGAAGCGCCCGCCCATCGCCATCTCGGCCTCGCGACGGGCACGGCTGCGGATCCCGCCGGCGCGCGCCGAGATTGCATCGAGCGGATCGTCGAAATCGGCCCAGCGCGGCATCCCGTCCACCCCCGCAGTCGGTCGGAAGGTCGAACTTTCGGTCCGCCACCCGGACGCAACCCCCTGGGCATCCAGGATTTCATCCACGCTCATGCCTTCGAACCAGTCGTAGCCGGCGTTGAACTCGCGAACATGGTCGAGGCACATCCAGCGCCAATTGCCCGGCCCGTCGAAGCCGTGCCCCCCGCCGCCCGGTGCCCGGAATTCGCCTGCTTCGTTGCAGGCCGGATGTTCACACCTTCTTCCTTCCGCTTCATAGCGGCCATGAAACCTTGTCGTGCGCATTCGCATTAGGATGGGGAAGCCCGACGCGTTAGAAAACCCCCGGAAGGAGAAAATCGCATGGCCGGAACCGTACAGCAGGAAATGGAACGCCTGCTCACCGAGGCATTCACCCCGACGCGGCTCGAGGTGATCAACGACAGCGCCAAGCACAGCGGCCACTCGGGCGACGACGGCAGCGGCGAATCGCATTTCACCGTGGTGATCGAGGCGCCCGCCTTCGCCGACAAAAGCCGGCTCGAGCGCCAGCGGATGGTGAACAAGGCGCTCGGCGAAATCCCCGGCGAACGGGTTCATGCGCTGGCGATCCAGGCCTCGGCGCCGACGCCATGAGCTACGATCTGTGGTACTGGCCCGGCATCCAGGGCCGCGGCGAATTCGTCCGGCTGTTCATGGAAGCGGCGGATATCCCCTACCGCGACCGGGCGCGGCAGGCCGATGCGCAGGCGCTGGTGGAGGATATGGAAGCGCGCGAAGAGAGCGGCAGTTTCGCACCCTATGCCCCGCCCTATCTCGTCGCGAAAGACGGCGAGGGTGAAATCGCCATCGCGCAGGTGGCGCATATCCTCGCCTGGGTGACCGAGCGCCACGATCTCGGCAGCGGCGATCCGCAGACCGATCTCCATCTGATCCAGCTCCAGCTGACGATCACCGACATCGTCGCCGAGGCGCATGATACGCACCATCCGCTGGGCGGCGGATTGTATTACGAGGATCAGAAGCAAGCCGCCGCCACCGCCGCCAAGGGGTTTTGCGAGGAGCGAATCCCAAAGTATTTCGACCATTTCGAGACCGCGCTGGCGGTGAACCCGGGGCCGTTCTGCCGCGCCGATGGCTTCAGCCATGTCGACACCTCGCTGTTCCAGCTGGTCGAGGGGCTGCGCTACGCCTTCCCGCGGCGGATGGCGCAGATCGAGTCCGACTACCCGCGCATATTCGCCTGCCGCGATGCCGTTGCCGAACTGTCAGGCATCGCTGCCTATCTGCAATCGGAACGCCGGATTCCCTTCAACGAGGACGGAATCTTCCGCCACTATCCCGAACTGGACGCCCAATGATCACCGAGACCATCGTCCCCACCACGCATGATCTCGGCCAGTTCCAGGTCCGCCGCGCGCTGCCCGCGCGCGAACGCAGCATGATCGGCCCCTTCATCTTCGTGGACCAGTTCGGCCCCGCGCAGCTCGACATCGGCGCCGGGATGGACGTGCGCCCGCATCCGCATATCAACCTCGCGACGGTGACCTGGCTGTTCGAGGGCGCCATCGATCATCGCGACAGCCTCGGCAGCTATTCGACCATCCGGCCGGGGCAGGTCAATCTGATGACCGCCGGGAGCGGCATCGTGCACTCGGAACGCTCGCCGCAGGAGCACCGCGAGACCGGTCCCCGGCTCTATGGGATGCAGACCTGGCTGGCGCTGCCCGATGGGCGCGAGGAGATCGACCCGGCGTTCGAGGCGGTGGTCGATCTCCCCGTGATCGCGGACAAGGGCGCAAAAGCGACTGTCGTGATGGGTGAATTGTGGGGCGAACGCGCCCCGGTCACGACCTATGCCCAGACGATTTACGCCGAAATCATGCTGGAATCCCGAGGCTCTATCCCGATCGAGCCGAGCGCCGACGAGCGCGCGTTGATGCTGGTCGGCGGCGCGGCGAGCATCGATGGTACCACGCTCGATCTTTACACGCTCACCGTGCTCGAACCCGGACGCAGCATGACACTGAGATCGGACCAGGGCGGGCGAGTGATCCTGCTCGGGGGTGAAGCCTTTGCCACCCAGCGCCATGTCTGGTGGAACTTCGTCAGCTCGAGCCGCGAGCGGATCGAACAGGCCAAGGAAGACTGGCGCGAGCGGCGGTTTCCCGAGGTACCGGGCGATTCCGAGGAGCATATTCCTCTTCCCAGAGGCGCGCCGAAGACCGTCACCTACCCGTAGGCACCGGCCCCAGAAACGTCCAAAGGCGACCGGGCAGCGCTAACACAACGCAAATATCAGGAGAGTATCATGGGTTTCGAAGGCAAGAGCGTCTGGATCACCGGCGCGTCCTCGGGCATCGGCGCGGCGCTGGCGCGCGAATGGGCGGGCCGGGGTGCGCGGGTGATCCTGTCCGGCCGCGACGAGGCGCGGCTGAACGAAGTCGCCGCATCGCTCGCCACCGAAACGCTGGTGCTCCCCTTCGATGTCCGCGACGAGGATGCGATGCGCGAGGCGACCGCACGCGCGACCCAAGGGGCCGGAGTCGACATCTTCGTCGCCAATGCAGGGGTCTCGCAGCGCAGCCCCGCGGTCGATACGGCGATGCAGGTTTACCGCGACATTATCGATATCGACCTCACCGCGCAGATCGCCGCGACGCAGGCGCTGTTGCCGCACTTGACCCAGCGCGGCAGCGGCAAGCTGGTGTTCATCTCCTCGGTGGCGGGCAAGGTCGGGGTGCCGCTGCGGACCGCCTATTGCGCCGCCAAATTCGGGCTGATCGGCTATGCCGATGCGCTGCGCGCCGAATTGTCGCTGAGCGGGATCAACGTTCATGTCGTCTGCCCCGGCTCGGTCGCAACCGATGTCAGCCGCAACGCGCTGACCGGCGATGGCAGCCGGCGCGGCCGCAGCGACAAGGCCATCGACGAGGGCATCGCACCCGGCGATGCCGCGAAGACGATCGTCGATGCGGTCGAGCTCAACCAGCGCGAGATCATCGTTGCGCAAGGGATGGAGGAAGCCATGGCCGAACTGCGCCGCACTCCCGACCAGTTGTTCGACCAGATTTCGCAGATGGTGGCCAAGGGCTATATGGCCAAGATGCAGGTGGAGGATCAGTGATGGAACAGACCCGCGTCACACTCGCCAACGGGATCGAACTCGATGTGGTGGACGAGGGCCCGCGCGACGCGCCGGCGCTGATCTTCCTCCACGGCTTTCCCGAGAGCCACCGCACATGGCGGCATCAGGTCGCACATTTCTCCAAGAACTTCCGCTGCATCGCGCCCGACCAGCGCGGCTATCGCGGCTCGTCCAAACCGCCCGAAGTCTCGGACTACACCCCCGACAAGCTGGTCGGCGACATCTTCCTGCTCGCCGATGCGCTGGGGGTCGAGCGCTTCACCGTGATCGGCCACGACTGGGGCGGCGCGATCGCCTGGGGGGTGGCGCTGATGGGGCAGATGAACGGACGGGTGACCCGCGCGGTGGTGGCCAATGCGCCGCATCCGGGGATCTTCCAGCGGCTCCTCTACACCAACCCGGTCCAGCGCGAGGCGAGCCAGTATATGCGCGGGTTTCGCGACCCGGCGAACGACGCTCTGGTGCGCGAGCACGGGCTTGGCGGCATCCTGCTGCAGGAAATCCGCTGGGATGCGCCCGACAAGATGGAGCCCGAGGAGCGCGCGCAATTGCTCGAGGAGTGGCAGGATCGCGACGCCGCCTTCGCCATGCTCAACTGGTATCGCGCCAGCCCGATCGACATCCCAGCGCCCGATGCACCCTACGAATTGCCCGAAGGCTGGACTCCGCCTCCACTTCCACCGCTGACGATCCCCACGCTGGTGATCTGGGCGCTCGACGATCTCGCGCTGCCGCCGGAAAACCTTGAGGGGCTGGGCGAGGTGGTGAAGGATTTGACGCTCGTCGAAGTGCCCGATTGCGGACATTTCGTCCCTTGGGAAGCGCCCGGGGCGGTCAATGCGGCAATGGCGGAGTTTCTGGAGCGGACGGCCTAACCGCCCAGCCACTCCACCCATGCGCCGTGCGGATGCGCATTGGCGAGATGCACCGGCGCCTCGCCGCCGGGCCAGTATCGCACCTTGAGTTCGTGCTGGAAGGTCTCGCGATTGGTCTCCAGCGCGATATGCGCCAACGGCTTTTCGGCGGTGGCGGCGGCTCCGGCTTCCTCCATCGCCGTCTCGATCCGCTCCTGCGTGAACTCGGGCAGATACTGCCACATGATCGAATGCGCGATCACCCGCGTCACGCCGGCTTCCTGCTTTCGCGCCACTTCCTTGATCACCCAATCGGCTGCGTCCATCCGTTCGATTTCGGGTTGCATACGCTGCGCCAGCGCGATCGCTGCATCGATGCGGGCCATCCTGCCGGTCGCTTCGGGCCAGACATAGCTCTTGAGGCGCAGCGCCTGCCGCTCGTCGGTGAGGTCTACCGGCGCAATGTCGCTGCCGCGCGCATCGACGAAGCCGATGGCGCTCGCGGGCGGAGGCGAGCCGCGCCATTCGGGTGCAATCTGCATCCGGCTGCTGCTCGGTCCCGTCGTCACCCCGCCGAGATTGTAACGATAGCGGCCCATCATGGTGTTGATGCCGGCACTTGCGCCGATCTCGAGCCATTCGAACTGCGCGGTCGTGCGGCCGTCCGCCAGCCACAGCAGTGCCGCGGCGAAGCTGGCAGACCGCCCGGCTTCATTGGTCTGCGGCGGTCCGTCGAGCCAGGGCATCAGCTGCGCGTCATGCGCTTCCACGATCTCGCAAATGAGCGCATCGACATCGCCCTGCGAGGCAACGCGGCCTGCGTATATATCCTCCAGCCGCGGCTCCTCGCCCGTCAGCAGCAAATTGTGAATCCCGCCAGCGATCCGCAGCGGCATGGCGTCGCGCAGGCTCAGCCCCTGCCAGGCGAAGATGCGGCGAGCGGTGGCGGCGCGGCTGTTTTCCAGGGCCAGCAGCCCGCGTATGACCTGCGCCGTGCCCGGAGCGCCCGCCTTTTCGGCGTGCTGCGCCTGCCATTCGATCGCTTCGGGGATCGAAGCCAGATCCATCACGCCGTCATCGGCCATATCCTTGCCCTTTTTCGTCCGTGACCCTATCTGCCGCACCGCAATGACCGACAGTCTAACCTTCGCCATTCCCAAGGGCCGCATCCTCGAAGAGGCGCTGCCCGTGATGGCCCGCGCCGGGGTGGTGCCCGAGGACGCTTTCCACGACAAGGCCAACCGCTCGCTGACTTTCGGCACCACCCGCGAGGACATGCGGCTGATCCGGGTGCGCGCCTTCGATGTCGCCACCTTCGTGGCGCATGGCGCGGCGCAGGCCGGGATCGTCGGTTCGGATGTGATCGAGGAATTCGACTACGACGATCTCTATGCACCGGTCGATCTCGACATCGGCCATTGCCACCTCGCGGTCGCCGAGCCCGAGCAGGTTGCGGGCGATACGTGCGGCGCCAGCCATCTGCGAGTCGCGACCAAATATCCCAATATCACAAGACGGCATTTCGAGCGGCAGGGGATCCAGGCCGAGTGCGTCAAACTGAACGGCGCGATGGAGATCGCCCCGGTGCTCGGTCTCGCCGGGCGGATCGTCGATCTGGTTTCCACCGGTCGGACGCTCAAGCAGAACGGTCTGGTCGAGACCAGCCGGATCATGGACATCTCCGCCCGGCTGATCGTCAACCGCGCAGCCCTCAAAACCGACCCCCGCGTCGGCGCGCTGGTCGAGGCGTTCCGCGCCGATGCCTCCGCGCGCAAGGCCGCTTGATGCAGTTCCTCGACGCCGCTGCCGCCGATTTCGAGCAGGCCTTCACCAGGATCGTTCGCAACAATCGCGACAACGATGCCGATGTCGGCCGCGACGTCGCCACCATCCTCAACGAGGTGCGCGCTCGCGGCGACGATGCTCTGGTAGAATACACCATGCGCTTCGACGGGCACCGGCTGACCGACGACGGCGACTGGCGGATCTCGGCCGAACAATGTCGCGCCGCCTACGACGTGCTCGATCCCACGCTGCGCGACGCGCTCCAGCTCGCCGCCAACCGCATCCGCGCCTATCACGAGCAGCAATTGCCCCAAGACAGCGACCGCACCGATGGCATCGGTATGCGACTCGGCTCGCGCTGGCTGCCGGTGGATGCCGCGGGGCTCTACGTCCCCGGCGGGCGTGCCTCCTATCCCTCCTCGCTGCTGATGAACGCGATCCCTGCCAAGGTTGCGGGTGTGAAGCGGCTCGCGGTCGCCACACCCACGCCCAAGGGCGGGACCAATGCGCTGGTGCTGGCCGCCGCGCATATCGCCGGGATCGACGAGATCTGGCGCGTCGGCGGGGCGCAGGCGGTGGCCGCGCTCGCCTATGGCACCAAGCGGATCGCCAAGGTCGATGTCGTCACCGGCCCCGGCAACGCCTGGGTCGCCGAGGCCAAGCGCCAGCTCTATGGCGTCGTCGGGATCGACATGGTCGCAGGGCCGAGTGAAATCCTGGTCATTGCCGATGCCGACAACGACCCCGAATGGATCGCCGCCGACCTGCTGAGCCAGGCCGAGCACGATCCAACCAGCCAGTCGATCCTGATCACCGACGATCTGGGCTTCGCGCGCATGGTCGAGGATGCGGTCGATCTCCAGCTGATGAACCTGCCCACCGCCAAAGTGGCGAAGGCCAGCTGGGAGGCGCATGGCGTGATCATCGTGGTCGAGCGGATGGCGGATGCAGTTCCGCTGGCCGATCGCCTTGCCGCCGAACACGTCGAGCTCGCGGTCGCCGATCCGCAGGCGCTGTTCGACCGGCTGCGCCATGCCGGGAGCGTGTTCTTCGGGCGGACCACCCCCGAAGCGGTCGGCGACTATATCGCCGGGCCCAACCATGTCCTCCCCACCGGGCGCCGCGCGCGCTTCGCCAGCGGATTGTCGGTGCTCGACTTCATGAAGCGGACCAGCTTCATCGACGCCGGACCATCCGCACTCGCGGCCATCGGCCCGGCCGCAGTGGCGCTGGCCGAGGCCGAGGGCCTGCCCGCGCACGCCCGCTCCATCGAATTGAGACTGAAATGAACAAGCCAGCACCCCGCTCTGCCCGCAGCCAGGCCCGATCGGCTGCGCGTCTCGCCGCCGTCCAGGCGCTCTATCAGATGCAGATGGAGAAGACCCCGCTCGCGCGGCTGCTGCACGAGTTCCACATGCACCGCCTCGGCCACGAGGTCGAAGGCGAGGAATATGCCGAGGCCGAGGTCGCGTTCTTCGACGATCTGGTCGCCGGGGTCGATGCCCGCCGCGCCGAGATCGACGAGGCGCTGGTGGCCAAGCTGGCGTCGGGCTGGACGCTGGCGCGGCTCGACAAGACCATGCTCCAGGTGCTGCGCTGCGGCGCCTACGAGCTGATCGCCCGCCCCGATGTTCCCGTGGGCAGCGCGATCAGCGAATATGTCGATGTCGCGAAGGCCTTCTTCGACGACCGCGAGGCGAAATTCGTCAACGGTGTGCTCGACGCCGTGGCCAAGGACGTGCGCAGCTGACCGAAGGCGAGTTCATCTCCGCCCTGCGCGCGCTAGCCGCGGATCCCGCGGCGCGCGCGCTGGCGGACGATGCCGCGGTGCTCGAAGTGGGCGGCGAAACGCTGGTGCTGACGCATGATGTGCTGGTCGAGGGGGTGCATGTGCTCCCCAATTCGAATCCCGCCGATATCGCGTGGAAACTGGTCGCGGTGAATCTGTCGGACCTCGCGTCCAAGGGCGCTGAGCCGGTGGGAATCCTGCTCGGCCATATGCTCGGCGACGGCGATGCGCGCTTTATCGAGGGCTTGCGCGAGGTGCTTGCGGCCTACGATGTGCCGCTGCTCGGCGGCGATACGGTCAAGGGCAGCACGCAGCGCAGCTGGGGCGTGACCGCGCTGGGCCGGGCGACTCATGTCCCGGTCCCCTCGCGCAGCGGTGCGCAGGTCGGCGACGGCGTGTTCGTCACCGGAGCGCTCGGCGCTGCAATGCTCGGCCACGCTGCGCTCACCGGCGGCCCTCGGGCCGACACCGCAGCCTATCTGCGCCCCATCCCGCTGCTCGCTGAGGGCCGGGCGCTTGCGCCGCTGGTAACCGCGATGATGGATGTCTCCGACGGCCTGCTGCTCGACGCCTGGCGGCTCGGGACCGCGAGCGGCGTGACGCTGGATCTGGAGAGCGCGAGCATCCCGGTGGCGGACGAGGCCCGCCGCGGTGAGTGCCTGCGCTGGGGCGACGACTACCAGCTGCTCTTCACCGCGCCCGCCGACACCCCCCTGCCCCTCGCCGCCAGCCTGATCGGGACGGTTGCGCCACCCGGCAATGGCCCTCTGCGGCTCGATGGCCAGCTCCTCTCCTTCGATGATGGCCTCGGCTACACCCACGGCTGAGCGGCTTCCGGCCCGTCGGCTTCGGGCTTGTCAGGCCCACAAGCCGCTATATACCTTCCCCATCATGCGCCCAGACACTCGCGAGGGAGCGCATAAACAAAAAGCGGGGAGGGAAATTTAGTGAACCTAGTTCTTATATCGATCGGGTTGGGACTGCTGGCCATTATCTATGGCTTCGTCACCAGCCGACAAGTCCTGCGCGCGGGCGCGGGCAATGAGCGGATGCAGGAAATCGCCGGCGCCATCCAGGAAGGCGCACAGGCCTATCTCAAGCGCCAATACACCACCATCGCCATCGTCGGCGTGGTCGTCGCCGTTCTGGTCGGGGTCTTTCTCGGCATCATTCCGGTGGTCGGCTTCGTTATCGGTGCGATCCTCTCGGGCGTCGCAGGCTTCATCGGGATGAACATCTCGGTGCGCGCCAATGTCCGCACCGCCGCCGCCGCGCAAAGCGGGCTGCAGCAGGGTCTCACCCTCGCCTTCCGCGCCGGCGCCATCACCGGCATGCTGGTCGCCGGGCTCGCGCTGCTCGCGATCGCGGTGTTCTTCTATTACCTCGTCGAAGTCGCCGGCCATGCCGCCAACAGCCGCGAAGTGATCGACGGGCTCGTCGGCCTCGCCTTTGGCGCGTCGTTGATCTCGATCTTCGCGCGTCTGGGCGGCGGTATCTTCACCAAGGCCGCCGACGTCGGCGCCGATCTGGTCGGCAAGGTCGAGGCGGGTATTCCCGAGGACGATCCGCGCAACCCTGCGGTGATCGCCGACAATGTGGGCGACAATGTCGGCGATTGCGCCGGCATGGCCGCCGATCTGTTCGAAACCTACGTCGTCACCGTCGGCGCCACCATGGTGCTCACTGCGCTGCTGCTCAGCGACCTGGGCGATATGCTGCTCCCGATGATGGCGCTGCCGCTGCTGATCGGCGGCGTCTGCATCGTCACCAGCATCATCGGGACCTATTTCGTCCGTCTGGGTGGCGGCACGAATATCATGGGCGCCATGTACAAGGGCTTCCTCGTCACCGCGGTGCTGTCGATCCCGGCGATCTGGCTGGCGATGCAATTCGCGCTGGGCGATTTGAACACCGTGATGGGCGGCGCCAATCTCGCCGCGGTCGATCCGGGCGCGCCGCTCGCCGAGGAAGGCACCGCGTCGCTCCTCCCCTTCACCGGCTGGGACCTGTTCGGGTCGGCGATGATCGGCCTGCTGCTCACCGGGGTGATCATCTGGATCACCGAATATTACACCGGGACCAATTTCCGCCCGGTGCGCTCGATCGCCAAGGCTTCGGAGACCGGCCACGGCACAAACGTGATCCAGGGTCTGGCGATCAGCCTCGAATCGACCGCGCTGCCGACGCTGGCGATCGTCGCCGGGATCATCGGCGCCTACCAGTTCGCGGGGCTGATGGGCATCGCCTATGCCGCCACCTCGATGCTGGCGCTGGCGGGCATGGTCGTGGCGCTCGACGCCTATGGCCCGGTCACCGACAACGCCGGCGGGATCGCCGAAATGGCGGGGCTCGACGACAGCGTGCGCGAGAAGACCGATGCGCTCGACGCGGTGGGCAACACCACCAAGGCGGTGACCAAGGGCTATGCGATCGGATCGGCCGGCCTCGCCGCGCTGGTGCTGTTCGCGGCCTACACTGCCGACCTCGCCGAGTTCTTCCCGCTGGCCGATGTCGATTTCAGCCTCGAGAACCCCTATGTCATCGTCGGGCTGCTGCTCGGTGCTTTGCTGCCCTATCTGTTCGGGGCGATGGGGATGACCGCGGTCGGCCGCGCGGCGGGCGACGTGGTCAAGGACGTCCGCGACCAGTTCCGCGAGAACCCCGGCATCATGCAGGGCACCTCCAAGCCCGACTATGCCCGCACGGTCGATCTGGTCACCAAGGCCGCGATCAAGGAGATGATCGTGCCCAGCCTGCTGCCGGTGCTGGCGCCGATCGTGGTCTATTTCGTGATCACCGCGATCGCCGGGCAAGAGAACGGCTTTGCGGCGCTCGGCGCTCTGCTGCTGGGCGTGATCGTCAGCGGGTTGTTCGTGGCGCTGTCGATGACCGCCGGTGGCGGCGCCTGGGACAATGCCAAGAAATACATCGAGGACGGCAATCACGGCGGCAAGGGTTCCGAAGCCCACAAGGCTGCGGTGACCGGCGATACGGTGGGCGATCCCTACAAGGACACCGCGGGTCCGGCGGTGAACCCGATGATCAAGATCACCAACATCGTCGCGCTGCTGCTGCTCGCGGCGCTGGCGGGCGGTACGGTCTGACCCGCGCCTGCCGCTGACCACATGGGCCCCGCCCGGAGCGATCCGGGCGGGGTTCGTGTTTGCGGATGCTTTAAAGCTTCTTAAGCGCAAGGCTGCTAGGGCAGGGACCGCGACGCAGATGCTCGCGCTAGCAGGGATCGATCGGTGTCCGGCATTGCTTCGAGATTGGACGCTACGGCAGCAGCGCAGGATCTGCGCTGTCCGGCGGCGTCCTCGGGCGATGTCGTCTGGCTCGACTGTGCGGAGGCGCTTGCCGGATCGTTCGCCAGCGAATGGAGTGCGCTGGCCGATCATGCCGCCGCGCCCAACCCCTTCTACGAGGAATGGAATCTGCGGCCGGCCCTCGCCGAACTCGCGGGCGGCAAGGATCTGACGATCCTCGCCTATCGCGAAGCGGGGACGCTCGCCGGCTTGCTCCCCGTCGCCCGCGCGGGGACCTATTACGACCGGCCGATCCCCCATCTTGCCGGATGGCTGCACGACAACGCCTTTTGCGGCACCCCGCTGATCCGGCGTGGCAGCGAGGAGAGGTACTGGCGGGCTGTGCTCGCCGTGCTCGACCAGCGCGCGGGCATGGCGTTCTTCCTCCACCTGCGCCATCTCCCAAGCGATGGTCCCGCGACGCTGGCGCTGCGCCGGGTGCTCGACGAAACGGATCGCGCCGCCACCGTGGTGGGTCGCGAGGAGCGCGCGCTGCTCGCTTCCGATCTCGGCTCGCAGGCCTATTTCGAAGCCGCGATGAGCGGCAAGAAACGCAAGGAACTGCGCCGCCAGGCCAAGCGTCTGGGCGAGCTGGGAGAGCTGCAGGTCGAGCGCCCGATCGGAACCGAAGGTCTCGAACGCTGGATCGACGATTTCCTCGCTTTGGAACACGCGGGCTGGAAGGGCGAGGAAGGCTCCTCGCTCGCCACCCATCCCCCGGTAGCGGGCTATTTCCGCGCCGCGCTTCAAGGCGCCGCGCGGGCGGGCAAGCTCGAGCGGCTGGCGCTCACGCTCGACGGCGCCCCGATCGCCATGCTCGCCACCTTCCTCGCGCCGCCCGGCAGCTTCTCCTTCAAGACCGCCTTCGACGAGCGCTATGCGAAATTCTCGCCCGGCGTGCTGCTCCAGCAGGAAAACCTCGCGCTGCTCGATCGCGGCGACATCGCATGGTGCGACAGCTGCGCGGCGGCAGATCACCCGATGATCGAGCGGATCTGGCGCGAAAAACGCGCGACGACCGCCGTGAATATCGCGCTCGGCGGGCCGCTGAAACGCACCGCCTTCCGGCTGATGAGCCAGCTCGAGCGCAGCGCCGAACCCTTGGGAAGGGCCCACGATGGATAGCACCCACACCGCCGCAGCGATGAAGTCACCGATCCGCGCAGATCCCGCGCCAGCCAACGGGGTGCTCATTTTCGACAAGGCAACCCGCCAGCGGTTCGGGCAGCTCTATCCCGAGCAGCCGCATGTCCTCGCGCATGCGCTGGGTTCGCACCCTTTGCTCGAACTGGGCAGCCTCACAGCGCTGGCGGGGCGGCTCCCCGAGTCCTCGATCGAATACAATCGCGGCGATCTGCCGATCGGAGTGGACGGCAAACCCGGCGCGACCGGGCTCTCGATCGAAGACACCATCCGCCGCATCGCCTCGGCCAACAGCTGGGCGGTGCTCAAGAACATCGAGCAGGACCCGGCCTACGAGGCGCTGCTGCTGGGCCTGCTGGGCGAATTGCACGCCGAGATCGAGGCCAGGACCGGCGCCATGCTGCGCCCGCAGGGGTTCGTCTTCATCTCCTCGCCCGATGCCGTCACCCCCTATCATTTCGACCCCGAGCACAACATTCTGCTGCAGGTGAAGGGCTCCAAGGTGATGACCCAGTTCCCTGCCGGAGACGCCCGCTTCGCGCCCGACGAGGTCCACGAGACCTACCATTCGGGCGGCGCGCGCGAACTGCGCTGGCAGGATGATTTCGCCGCCGCTGGCCGGGAATTCGCGATCGGCCCGGGCGAGGGCCTGTTCGTGCCGGTCATGGCGCCGCATTTCGTCCGCAACGGGCCCGAGAGCTCGATCTCGCTGTCGATCACCTGGCGCAGCGACTGGAGCTTTGCCGAGGCCGATGCGCGCGGGCTCAACCGCGTGCTGCGCGCCGCCGGGCTCAGCCCCGCCGCTCCGGGGCGCTGGCCGCGCACCAACCGCACCAAGGCCAACGCCTACCGCGCGCTGCGGAAACTCGGCGCGGTGGATTGACGCTGTATTGACCCGGTATTGACCCTGTCTTGACCCGGGGCCGCGCGGTCCGCAAAGCCGCTGCCATGACCGAACCGATCCCCGAAGAAACCACCCCCGCCGAACTCGTTGCGGGTCTCGTCGATCTGCTGACCGTGACCCGCGAGGGCGACGACAGCTTCGTCGGCCAGCCGCAGCCCGGCGGAGTCGGGCGGGTGTTCGGCGGCCAGGTGATCGCGCAGGCGCTGCAGGCGGCGCAGGCCACCGCCCCCGAGGGCATGGCGGCGCATTCGCTCCACGCCTATTTCCTCCGCGGCGGGGAGGAAGGCGTGGACATCGACTACGCAACCGCGCGCGATTTCGACGGCCGCAGCTTCGCCAACCGCCGCGTGGTGGCGCGCCAGCAGGGCCGCCCGATCCTCAACCTCACCGCCAGTTTCCAGCAGGCGGAGGACGGGCTGAGCCACGACGACTACACCATGCCGCAGGTCACCCCGCCCGAGGAGCTGACGCCGGACACCGAGCTGCGCCGCCAGTTCGTCGCCCAGCTCGACAACGTCTCCGATCTCCAGCGCGCGCTGATGCTGCGCCCGCGGCCGATCGAGATGCGCACCAGCGACAGCCTCCACTGGATGAACTCCGAACCGCGCGCGCCGCAGGCGCACAGCTGGTTCCGCACCGTCGCGCCGCTGCCCGCGCTTAGCGACGATCCGGCGATCCACCGCGCGGTGATCGCCTATGCCAGCGACTACACGCTGCTCGGCACCGCCGCGCTGCCGCATGGGCTGAGCTGGGCGCGCGGCGAATTGAACGGCGCCAGCCTCGATCACGCGATCTGGTTCCACCGCCCGGCGCGCGCCGACGAATGGCTGCTCTACGCCACCGACAGCCCGTGGAGCGGCGCGGGCCGCGGCTTCAACCGCGGGCGGATCTTCGACCGCGAGGGCCGGCTGGTCGCCAGCGTCGCGCAAGAAGGCGTGGTGCGGCGGCGGCACAAGCGGACCGCCTGATACTTCGGGCACATCTGACACATCTGACACGCCGCGATGGCGGAAATGCGCGGGTTGCGGGGTGCAAGGTTACGCTTTTCCGAAAGGTTGGGCGCTTTGCGTTTGTTGATGAAACACATCCGGGGGGCGGCGTAAGGACGACTCGCGGGGGGCCTGTAACGCAAGCGCTGCGGGAGGGGTGCGGGACTGGACGATGCAAAGAGCCGACTCGAAGCTAGCAGGCCGGCGGCGTGTAGGAAAATGCGCAGTTTGCCCCGCTCGTCAGCGCGGGAGGAATGAGTTGTCATTCTGAGAAAATATGCCAAAATTGGCATGATTAAGGAATGAGATTTTAATGAAAGAACAGCTGAAATTACTCTTTTCTAGCTTGATGAAAAACTGGGAACGCTGGTTTTTTGGTCTCGTCGGTTTTTCTTGCCTGATACTGGCCTTCCGCTCGCTACTGTCCAACGAGGTGGCCGCAGGGGCAGCATTGTTCGGTATGGGATTTTTCAGTTTTTTTTACTCAAACCTCGCCCGGTTCAAGAAATTCAAAGGCCTTGGCCTTGAAGCTGAGCTATGGGAAGACAAGCAAAAGCAAGCTGCGGACTTGATCGACCGCTTAAAAAACATTGTCTCGGTTTACACTCGCGAGATTGTCATGAACAATGTCATGCGTGGACGGTGGAGCGGCGGCGAGACTTGGGAGAAGCGTTGGTCGGTATATGACGAACTTACAGGTCAGCACACCGATTTGGGTCAAGACATAGATTTTTCAGAGCTAAAACTGGAAGTCGATAGCGTGTTTATATTCGATATCTGCCAGCCTTTAGCTTCGTCGCTCAGGAAGAAAATCGATAAGGCTCGAACGGAGGCTAGCGAGCAGATTCGAGAGAAACATGGTTCTCCGGTTACCGACCTTGAAGGGCACAATGCTGATCACGAGAAACTGCGAGAAGTAAGTTACGATTTCGAAGATCTATTCTTGCGTGCCAAAACTGAAAACATCGCGCGACATATCTTGGATGAAGCGGCTTCCGCGAAGGCTACGCTGGCAAGCTATTTTGCGATCAATGTAGAGTACGATCGGGATATCACTGATCGTCTGAAGGCTATGGTTGAAATCATCGACAAGCGCCCGATAACGGTCACACCGAAGCTAATTGAGTGGGCGCATTGGCGAGCAGATAACCAGTGATGCCACTGCCATGCTCGGGCTTTTGGATCAACTCAACAATCGTGAAATCGCGATCTTCGGTTGGACTGGCGTACTGCTGATTTGGATGCTGGCCATACCGAAAGTCCGCAAAGCGATGGGCGGTGTAGTCAAGGCATTCTGCCAGCGTCCTATACTCAAGGTTATCGGCTGCGCGGCAATCTACATTTTTGCCAGTATATGGTTGCTTCACTGGCGTGGGATATGGACTGCTGACTTTCTGTATACGACGATCCTATGGACTATCAGTTTCGCGTTTGTAGCGATGTTTGAAGCTGAAAAAATGTCGTCGGACCAACGGCATATGGGTAGAATAATCCGGGACGTGTTCAACGTGACGGCTGTGCTGATTTTTGTCATCGAACTGCACAGCTTCTCGCTGGTGGTCGAGCTAATCGCTGTGCCCGTTCTGACTTTCATCGTGTTGCTGCACGAAGTTTCAAAAATTAAAGAGGAACACGGGCGAGTAGAGAGGTTCCTAAGCACGGTTTTGAGCGCGGTGGGACTCAGCTATCTCGCGATTAGCCTATGGAAAACATGGATTGGCTTCGATGAAATCAATTCAGTCGATACCATTCGAGCGTTCTTCATTCCGATCATGCTTTCGCTTTTTTTCTTGCCGTTCCTTTATGGGCTGGGCGTATTTATGGCCTACGAGAGGATATTCGGGAGCCTGTCGATATGGATGGATAGACCGCTGCTTAGGTTTGCGCGAAGCCGCGCACTCCTTACGTGGGGTGCAAATCTGGATTTTCTGCAGCGCTGGCACAGAGCCATTCAACGTGAGCGTCCTGAAACAAAGGACGCGTTGCGGCAAAGTTTTACGAAATTGCAGACTATTCTCAAGCGCGAAAAGTCGCCACCTCCGGTGGCACATGAACAGGGTTGGTCGCCGTGGACAGCCAAAGTTTTCATGTCCGACTATGACCTAAACACCCGTGACTATCACGAAGGATATGATGGCGAATGGTTTGCCGAGTCCAACATGAAAGCACTGGGTTCAGGTTCTCCGATGAACGGTATCGCCTATTCCGTTGAAGGCGAAGCGGCTGTCGCGAAAAAGCTCAAGCTCAAACTCAATGTGAACGACTCGCGGAGTGATGCTCATGCAAGAGCACACTTCGAGGCCGCCGCTTTAAGCCTCTGGCTGAAGGCGAGCGGAGGGTCGCCCGATAAGCGATTGCAGGATCGAATCAGCGCTATGGAGGATTTCGCGTTGAGGATCGGCTCGCATACGATCTCGCTAGCCAAAGACGATTGGTCTCGCGGGACGCGGCCTGAATACGACCTTGTGTTCATGGTAAGCGTAGGTTCTTAAATGTCGGGCGATTTGAACAGCATGTTGTAATTGGCGTTCGAATTGAACGGCGGGTCGAGATAGATCAGATCGACGCGCTCGTCCGCGACATACTGGCGCAGGACGTGCAGATTGTCGCCGTAATAGAGTGTGTTGGTCATCGGTCCCGGTCCCCCGTCCGGGCAGGCTCTCGCCGCTCGCCCCTGTTTGTGCGGTGCCGAAAATGCAGCAAAATCAGTGGTCGGACAAGCTTGGGTCGAAGGGATTGCGGGCAAATTCGGGAGGTGGGTTCGGGGGGCGAGCTGGACCCCGGATCAAGTCCGGGGTGACGGTGGGGTGTTCGGGTGGCGGTTGGGTGTGTGGGCGACGGTTGGGTTCCGGTGACGGATGGGCGGGTGACGGTCGGGTTTGGGTGACGGGTGGGTGTGTGGGTAGCGCTTTCGGGCCGACGTGCCGGGCGAGCGGGGTTCGGCTTCACCCCTCCGGTTTTCGCTCTCCCGCTCCGTTCGTCTCGAGCGCAGTCGAGAGACGCTGGTGCGCGGGGGGCCGGTGTCTCGACTGCGCTCGACACGAACGGGACATTGGCGGCTGTGGCGAGCTGGCCCCGGATCAAGTCCGGGGTGACGGGGTGAGATCGAGTCCGCGGTGACGGGTGAGATCAGGTCCCGCGTGACCGGTGAGATCAGGTCCGGCGCGACGGTGGGTGTTGGCGGTCTTCTCTTCTCCCC
>Ga0208179_1000131_pt1 | contig 57879 bp, 72 predicted proteins | sample Malvired_Geostar_FD_184238 | JGI IMG/M metagenome (GOLD analysis project Ga0208179, IMG submission 184238) | Marine viral communities from the Global Malaspina Expedition - Malaspina viral metaG DeepMed_Geostar (SPAdes) (version 2) | ecosystem: Environmental > Aquatic > Marine > Oceanic | place... | reverse complement strand
GGCTAACGTAACACGTAAACTCCTAAAGAATCAATGAGTTAGGCGAGTGGTGGTCCGACGGGACCCATGCCGGGACCGGACATTGCCCCTGGACCCAATGGCATTTCTTCACCATTAAACCGCACCTTGCTCATCCCCATCTGTGAGAGGACCCCAATGAGCGCTTCCATCAAGGCTTGCCCGGATAGTCCTGATGCTTCGAGTTGTGCCATAACACCACCACCGGGACCACCGTCTGTCGGCGCATCCTGATTAAGATCATAGACTCGACCTTGTTCCATGGGCACTGCTTGGCCTGTCATGGGTGGTGGAGGTGCGTCCATGGGTACTCCGGGTACTGGACCGGGGGGTATGACGGCTGGGCCACCACCCGGTGGGGGACTGGGGTTCATCCCTGATGGTCCTGCGCTCATACCGGTGTTCGACGGTCGTGCGGGGGTGACGCCCATAGCGGTAGGGACACCCTGTCCTTGGGGAAATGCCATTGCTTAGTATCCTTTCGGTTTCCACGGGTAGTTCCAGCCTTCGACAGCATCGCCAAACCAGACGATCTCTGTCTTACTCGCATCGGTGTAGTAACCCTGATATCCGATCTCTTTGAGTTGCTTCTCGATAGCCGTACGTGATGTGTCTGTTCCTTGGAGTAAGCCTCTAAAGTCACCACCAACAGAATCCGCACCGGCTCCTAGATGCTCGTTTCGTTTGAGGAAGGAGAGTTGTTGTGATGTGATGTCATCCACAGGTGTCGGTGATCCAAAGAGATCGTAGATGAGTTCTCCACGAACTCGCTGGGTATTTGGTGGTTGGTTTCTGGCGAAGGAGAGTCCTTCATCTGTCGTCCATCCCACAAAATCTCCCGACTGTTGTTTTGTAAAGCCATACTTCGTACTCTCCGGGCGGGACTCATCAGCAAAGCGTGGGGTGCCGAGATTCTTTTTCACCACCAGGCGATTTGGATTCTTTGGATTGACGGTGACCGCAAGGTCCTCAACTTGGACGAGTTGATAATACTCGTTGTGCCACACAGAGAACTGTTCATTCAATCGTGCTGTGTCCATCCCCGTACGGAATCCATGTAGCTCATACTCTGGTGGTCGTCCCGATCCATGTCGCGCAGCTTCCTTCGCTGTTGTGACTGGTTTCTCGGGGATCATCTTTGAAACATCGGCTGTCGTGCGTCCCCCGTGTTTAGATGTTGTCCACCGAAAGAGGGGATGTGTGCGGTCAGTAACCGCATGCCGACCCTGTTCAAAGAAGACACCCATAACCGTATCTCCTTCTTTCCCTGCAAGACGATGCGACTGGTCCGAAAGGAACGACAAGAGGTCCTTCAAGTTCGGCAATCCTTCCCATTGTCGTTCGGAATAATGTGCGAGTTTCCCCGTGCGCTGATCTCGATTCTTCAACGCAACAAACATCACGGGCGCATCTGCAACATCCTCACCCGTTCGCATAGATTTCGACAGACCAACGGTATCCTTGCGGCTTCGTTGCATTCGCAAGGTGTTCAAGACTTGGGGTGCGGTAATTTTTGCCCACACTTCAGAGATCCCAGGACGAAGACCACCACCCTTTTCTCTCGGTGTTCTTCCCGCCGCTGTGACATCCCCGACATTAATCTGTTCTTCATCGGGGAGCATATAGCGCACACCTGTTGGTATCTCAAGCGGAAGAACACCCTGTCCTCCAGCACCTAGTTCGGTCTCTCCAATCGCATCAACCAGCTCACGAATGGGTGTCGTGATTTCTTTCCCGGCTGCACCGGGCGCGATGGTCAATTTTGGAAGCAGACTTCGCTGCCCATAATCTACACGGAGCGAACCACCAATCGTCTCGCCACCTTCCATCATATTCTGACGAACGCCTGCCCAGATGCCTGCTTGATATTCAGAGGGGGTCTTACCAGCTTTCCGCGCTTTCCGTCGTATGTCATTCGCCATAGCGACATACATATCGCGGCCCCATTGTGTATTTTGTAACCTCGATGCATCAATGCCATACAACGATGCCATCCAGGTATCAATCGTGACAGCCTCATCCTGTATATGCTTGACCCATGCCACCATATCCTCCCCCTTCTCCATCCGTTTCTTGACGAGATTCGGGGTCATACGCACAATGGGTCCATCACCTGTGTCATAGCGTTCAAGCAAGTTCTCTCGATAGTTCCGTATCTTCAAACCATCCTGCCCAATCTCCACCCACCCTCCTTCACCAACATCGTCCAGCCCCTGACCATGCCCTCGTTTAGAAAACCCGCCTGTCATGGGGTCAACAATGCCAGATTCAATAGCACGACGATTCACCCATGCCGTTTCGACACCTGTGCCACGGGTATGTAGACCAGCTTCTCGACGCGAGGCACCAAAGACTGAATGCACAAGCGCTTCTCTCGGGGAAGCCTGTGGAGAATACCCTGCGTTGTCGCTCAGAAACGCAATCTGATGCTGCGGAGGGACGACACCTTCTATTTGTTCGGGTATGGTGCTATAGAATGCAGCCCACGGTTTCCCTCGTGCCCAGAGTCCATTCAACTCCGATTGCGTTGGGAAGTTTGGCACCTGTGTGCCATCACTATTCGCACGATAGCGGAGCTTGGTGATAGCTTTGGAATTAAAGTGCCGGGTGCCAGGGAGATTGATGTTCTTGAATCCGGGGAATTTTCCACTGGGACCCATGGGGTCTATCAATCCCGACTTGACCTTTGTCAACGCAGCGATTTGCCGCTTGATAATTCCCTGTTCGGATCTGGAAAGTTTCTTACCAGCCTCTTTTCCAAAAAACGTCAGGGCCTTTTCATTCCCCGCTTGCAGTTTTTCCAGCAGCTTCGTGGCACGGATGCGCGTGTCTTTATCAATCTGACCAAGCTGTTTTAGGAACTGTGTGTTCGGTGCTCCCTTTCGTTCGGCGATTTGCTGAAGCATATCTTCAAGCAACAAGGCCGAGCTTGCTCGTTCCCCTCGTCCTCGAAGTGCTCTCGGTCCACCGTGCGTCACCCCGCCCAATCGTTCCCACGCCTGACTCCCCGGCGATCCACTCGCTAACACCGCGACCTTTTCCCACAGACGATTCGCTCCGGGGAGGAGGAGCTGTCCGGTCTCTCCCTTGGCAGCCTGAGCTTGCGTGATGCTTGGTGCGGTTGACGGCACGAAATCCAAATCAACAGGAGCTGGTTCAGCACGAAGCCTCGCTTTCGGTCGGGCAATTCCACCAAGGCTCCCGAGACCCGCACCCATCCCCGCAGAGATCAGCGTTTGCCGTGGGTCCCACGCTCCTGTCTCTGCCAATTGCAACGGCACATCAGCCGCGACACCCATCCCCGCACCCTTTGCGGCTTCTCTTCCCATCCGTGCCCAGCGTCCTGCTTGAGCAACGCGACCTAATGGCACTCCTCCGAGGACTGTGTTGATACCTATCGAAGCAGGATTGAACTCTTCTCTCCGACCGAGATACCGTTCGATTCCCTGAGCCAGCGTCTCGCCAGCCATCCCCCCTGCTGCCCCACCAACAGGACCACCAAAGGCAAGTCCCCCCAATGCAGGCAGCACACGAGTGCCCATCAACATTGCTGTAATCAGGTGTTCTTCAAGAGAACTTCGTTCATCTGACATGCAGGTCACCACCAAGGAATTGCATTACTTGATCCGCGAATGGTCGGTCAGCGGGATGTATCCAATCAGGATCTCCACGCTGTGGCAGACTGCCATCCGGTCGTCGAAGGTGGGGTCCAAAATTAACCCAACTATTCTGCCCTCGTGTCTCATTGGTCAACGCCTGTCGCATCCAGTCATCTGATGGCGTGTTCGCGGGGAGCAGATTCATATGCTCAATCCAAGCGCGTTCTTCACCAATGGGTCCGAATTGATGTCTCCCCGGTGCATGAGCCATGAGATCATGGGCAATACGCAAGTCATCATTCCGAAGACGGGTGGGGCGCGACCCCGTTTGGAATGCTGCCATCGTGGGGTCTATCACACCACTTGTCTCCCCGAAGCCTGATGCTGTGGGATAGTAGTAATAATGACTTCGATCTAATAAATCCGCTACCATCTCCTTTGAGCTTCCATAGGGTTGACCGGAACCTGTCCATGGTTCGATGGTGAGACCTGCCTGATCTTCCAAGAACCTCGTCTGATCAGCCATCTCATCAAACATTCGTCCATAGCCAATAGGAACTTCCGACCCTGTGTAGCCACCGGCTGCATAGCGATCAGCAATCTGTCGTGCTCTCGCTTCGTCTACGAGACCTCCCGCTGGAGAAGATACAGGTCGTCCTCTGGATCGAGCATAGGCATCAACGACCGCACGAGGGTCGAAGCCACGCACAAAGGCTTCTTTCGCACCCGCTGACCCAAGCAGCGCTTGTATAAAACCCGAAGCTGTTTGCATGGGGTCAGCATCAGTGATTCCACCCACGACATCTTCAGCACCCAACGCGACATAGGGTGCATTGGACAACCCGGCGAGTCTTCGTGCAGCGTTACTGACACCAAACTTACCAGCCCGTACGAGCTTTGGCACTACTCCCGCAGCAGCACCCCCAAGCACATCAACGGGTGCTGTGAAATGTCTCCACAGATTCGTTGGCCCCGGAATCGAAGACTCGGGAACCAATGGTGTGATTAACCGATCAAACAGTGTTGGTTCCGGTTCAGCCTGAATCCCCGGTGCGCCTACATCGCGGGGCAGGATGCCTGTTGGTCGATGCCCAAAGCCACCACGGTCCTCGACCTCATCATAGCCTCCGAGGTAATCACCACCCGGAATCCGTTTCAGATCAGCGACACGTTGTGTTGCTTCTTCCAATGTCCGTCTGATGATTTCTGAAGCACTAGCCATCGTTCTTCATCCGGTCAATAATCGTAGCGGCATTCTCAAGCAACTGTCGGATAACCGGAGCACTCTGCTCATCGGGAAGTTGCTGTAACCGTCCGAGTTGCGTTTGGATTCGCTGCAAGGGCAGGCGATACTGAAGGAGTGTCTGATGCTTATTCACAAATGCCTGAGCTTTCCCCGGTTCGTTGACTTGCAGACTCCGTAAATCCGCATGGGCCTTCCGTGTGCGGTCAACAGCACGATAGAACTTGGTGCTCAGGTCACGTAGCACCTGATCACCCCGACTCCCTTTGAATCGGCGCAAGACAGGTTCGACCAGCGATGCTCCAACAGCACCGGGGATAGACCCACCACCAAGGATGACATCCCCAGCCTTGGTCACCTGCTCACCCAATCCGGGGATGATGCTTCGCATGGCATACTCACCCAAGACTGGCGATGCTTCAATCCCCGTCGTCTCGCGCAACATCGCTGCACCATGTTTGAAGAGTGGTGAGGTATCTGCCCTTGCACGATAGGATGGGGACCGTTGCTGTTGCCCCATTGATTCAATCGGAGTGCCGCTAAAGGTGCGCCGGTTCCATGCCAGTTCAATCGGAGTCTTGATTAAGGGGGTCGAGCTACTGACGAGACCATCGAGGAAACTTTCACCCATCCGTCCCGGTTCCAAATTGATCGATCCAGGGGAGAACTGCTCGAACAGGTTCAGCGTGGTTTGTGTGGGTGACCACTGTTCGCGTTCACTATGTGCGGCGTGTAACACATCAGCAATCGGATTAAAGATAATCCGCGCAAGATGCCCTTTGGAAAACTTCAGCATCTTATGGCGTGGCACCCCTTGGATCACTTCCGTCTCGGGCAGCACCCATGTCCAGTAATTCTCCCGGTCACTCGTGGTCATCCGGTCAGCCGATGGAGTGCCATCAGGGTCTGTATATCTGGAGTTCCACTGGGTGCGGAGCAATTCCAAACCCGTCGCGCCCATCATCATCTGGGTAAATGCCCATTTATCTTTCTTCAAATCCTTGAGCACCGCCGCATTCCGCACGATCCCCTGCATCTGGGCATTGAAGAAGAGCACCATACTCCCCGCATGCCGTGCATACCGTCCACGCACCGCAAAGTCAGGAGACCCACCAAACTTCCGTGTGAGCCATGCGGCTTCTCTTGGAGAGACACCCTGTTTACGAAGTGTCTTATACGCTGCAATCTTGGTTGTATCTTCCAGTGCACCCGAGAAGCGAGCGAACGGACTCAGCACAGTGTCGATGCCACTCAGCAAGTTGTTGGTCATCGCACTGCCGCCTTCTTCCATCGCGGACCCACCGATGTATTCACCGGGAGAAATTTGTCGCTGCAACCCGGAGAATGCGCCACCTGCGTCAACCATTTCTTGTTGCAGGTCAACCAAACCAGTTTTCCCCGTGCTCCAATCAACAACTTCCTGCTTGTAGGCTGGAATCGGGAGCTTTCCAAACTTGCGCCCCAATCCAAATGGAATCGCTCGTGCCCCCGCTCGTGCTCCGTGTGTGAGTTCTTGTCGGATCACTTGCACGAGGGTCTTTCCCCACTCCGTGAGATACCCCGCAAACTGCACTGGGTTATGTACAACCTTCCGCATCATCACCAAGTCCATGTTGTCGCGCAGGACGTTGGTTATCGAGAAGCCAACATTAAGCGAGGTCGCAAACCGGGCAGTCAGACGGGCACCAAAGTTCATGGCTACCTCACCCAACATGGCAGACCCTGCCTCATCGAGATGGTTGATAGAGGCAACGATTGCTTCAGGTGCAGCCCAGGTTTGGCGGTTTCCGTCTTTCAGTACCGTGAACGTTTCCCAGTCATACCCCTGCCCCGGCAGGTCGCTGAGTTTTTTATTCTCTTTCGTAAGGTTTACGAAGTGTTTCTTGAGGCGCATGTGATCTTGCACCTTCGGTCCTATCTTTGGACTCCCTTTCTGAAAATCAGCTTCGACAAAATTCACGAGCGCTAACTTCCGCATGTTGTCCTCGCCAGCAATGACAAGGCCACGCCGCGCCCGAAGCGAGGATTCCATTGGAGGGACAACTGCTTTTGCTGACCCACCAAAGGGATCGAACTTCCACGATCCTGTCTTTCCCTTCTGCACCCGCTCGCCAATTTCCCGAGCGACTGCTGCGGCTGTTTCATCAAGATCCCCGATGTCTTCACCAATGGCATCCATGAAACGGAAAAGGGGAATGTGCTCGCGCAAAGCCTTCTCGCCGTATTTATCTCGCCTGCCACCATACTGCTCGTAGTCAAGCGCTTCTAACCCGAGCTTCTTCCTCTGGAGTTTGCTTAACTGCGGCTGCACATTCCTCAAGGCATTCGCAGTCTTTGCACTGATGAGTTGATAGTGCTGCATCAACATCAGGGATTCCCGGTTAAAATGCACAATCTCATCAGCAAACGCATTGACTTCTTCCCACCGTCCTGACGATATCAACCCAGCTTTTACCTTGCGAAGATCATCCAGCACTTCCTTCTCTGTGTAGCCTTGCGGCAGCACCTTCCCTTCAAGCATCTTTTTCTGAAGAGGATCGGCTGTGGCTTGCGGGGTTCCTGCGAGTCCGTGTTTGGCATCGTGTTCCAGCGCTTTCTTGAGCTTGTGGTTGTAATCCTCAAAGCCACGACGGAATCCCTTGAGCGTAAGCAGACGATTGACATCGGCTGCCATGTCCCGCTGCCAGATACGATGGAAGATATCCCGCATCTGATCGACGGCACCCTCCACCTTCGCCCCTGTGCCCCCTGCAATATCAGCCGCAACCGTTGGTGAGAACTCACTCCCATCCCCCCAGCCAACGCCACCTTTCCTTAATTCTGCCGAGTCTCCGTGTGCCAGCTTCTGGACAAAGGATTTATATCCAAATTCCTTATCGATGAACCCTTCACGAAATCTGGTGGTTGCCGCTTCGAGCGTCTCTCCGGGGGTCCTCATGGATGTGACCAGTGCCTTCTCGAAATCCTTTTCCATCTGGTCAAGCTTCAAGACACCTACAGTTGCTTGCTGTTTTGCGATACCACGCTGCGATAGTGACTGGAGTCCCCCTCCAGCCAGACCACCAATCCCCCCAGCGAGAAAGGTTTGCATTGGATTCCACTCCCCCGTTTCGGAGAGCTGGAAGCCGACATCACCCAACGTCGCAGTCGAGGCACCCTTGAGGGCTTCCTTCCGCACACGCTGACTCAGGATTTGTTGCACAGCAGGAAGACTTTTGCCGGCAAGTGCAGGAAGTTTCCCGGCACCCGGCACGGCACCCATACCTGTTGCGATCCCAATACTCCAAGGGTTATAGCCTTCACGCTGTCCAAGGTATTGTTCAATCCCCTGTGCCATCGTTTCACCAATAGCACTCCCGGCGGCACCTCCGGCCATTATCCCCGGAATCCCTCCGGGTGACCCCAAGATAGACCCGATTACCGCAGGGCCGATGCGAGCACCTGTGGTGACAGCTTGTGAAAACCATGTAGGGTCTTCGAGAGCCTGTCCCGCGATGACTTCCTTTCCCGCGCCAGCACTTCGGTATTGGGGATTCTGCACGAGCCACGCCGAATAGAGTTCGTCATCCGTCCCTAGAAACGTAGGGTTCAGTTGACGAAGCTGCTGCTTCATCGCCCGAGGATTTAGTTGTGGTTGAGTAGGAGGCATACGCTGTCCTTACCGGAAACGATGTCCAAGAGCCGCTTCAACGTCAGACCACTCCCTAGCTCCTTGAAGGTAGTCTCGAAGTAATTCCCCGGTATGGGGCATCAACCGTCCTGTACCGGGAAGTCGGGCGAATTGGTCACCAAGAAACATCTCAACTGCTTCCGGCCCAAGATGTTCCATTGCTCGATCCAGTCGCATAGGAATCAGTTGCTCTGGATCGGTAAGTTTGCCGGAAAATCGACCGTCAATTGCTTCTGGGAAACCCACGGGGGAGTTCAGGACTCTATTTCGCGCTTCTATGATTGCTTGGTTTCGTGCTCGTGTGTCGGGGTCCTGCCATCTCGTAAATACATCATCAGGTGTAGTTTGATCTTCAGTCCATAAGCCTGCAATGTTACGCTTAATCGTTTCTACCTGAGAAGCGAGATCCCTCCAAGTATCACTCGCTTGCCATTGCGCTGCGAGGGGCGTTGGACGATTCTCCGCCACTGCCCTTGATCGGTACCACTCGGCAGCGTCAGGATGAAAAGGTCCTAATGGATTTACTCCTGCCAAACGCTGTAACTCTGGATCTGTTATACGTTCTGCGCTAGGAGGAGGAGGTCCGGTGTCATCCCCTCCACCACCGTTCATCAAATTAGCAATGGGATCGACATTAAGATTCATACCATCACTTGGTTGCCTCCACCTACCAAGGGCAGCCAACACCTGTGCCTGTACTGGTACTGGCGTTCCCGACGCAGCATAACCCTCCTGCATAGCCAGAGCTGCTGACTTCGCTCGTGCGAGTTCTGCCTCAAAAGCTGTGACTCTACTCTGATAGCTTTCCATTTGATCATCTGTCGTCGTCGCTTCAACTTGTGCATTAAAGAGATCAGATCGAGCGTTTGCTAACTCGTTTGCTGCTTCCGACACTGCCCCAGCATGCAGGTTAAATACGCTGTAAACCTTCTGCTCCAGTTCGTCTTTTAGTTGCTTAGCTTGGTTAAGTTCAAGCAGGGACTTATCAACATCAAGTCGGTCTCGTGACAAGGCACTGGTCACTCCAAACTGCCTCGTAGCTTCTGCCGCCTGAGCATACCGCTGCGCCATCTGGTCAGCCACCAGCCGCGAGTCTGCGTCACCGAGCCAGATGTTCGGTTCCGCTAGTGCTGCATCTGACCACGGAACCCCCGATGAGCCGGGTGGTAACATCTCCCTCCGAGTACCAACCAGTGACCCAAAGACTTTTTGAAAGGCATCCCCATATGTTTCCTTCAGACCTGGGATATCGACCGGCTGTCCTATGGAGAGATTCCTCGCTGTAGCGCGAGCATCCTCCAACAAGTCTCGTTGTCGCCTATCCTCTGCGGCCTCTTCAGCCATCGTAAGCTGGCTGGTCCGAAACTCCTGATCGAGTTTCGCTTGGTCTTGTCGCCACAGGCGATCAGCTTCCCGCTCTGCCTTGATGTCCTGATACCGAGCATCTTCCTGAAGCTGATTTCTCATCTGCCCGAGACCACCGGACAGATACGATGCCACTGATGCCCAACCACCTGCGCCGGGACGAACGTAATAAGCCATAGTTAGTTACCTGTTCGGAATCTTGCCGTAGCACCGCCACCAGTGAAGGTAGGAGTTCCACTCCCATAAGTACCACCGCCGAGCCAACCACGCATGTCTGGAGGACCTGTAAAAACGCTGGGTGACACCGCTCCTGCGTCAGCACTGCGAAACGCCGAGGTGAATGGCATGCTACGCCACGCATCACCACTCGCGAGATTTCCAAAGTTTGGATTGAATGCCTCACGCCAAGGCGTTCCCGTAACCCCACCCATAAGCGCACCCCCGGCATAGCCCATTCCGGCACCCTTTGCGAGACTTCCCCACCCAAACTCTCCAGGCCGGGAGTTGCCATACGCACCGAGTGCTCCTCCAACGATAGGTCCGACACCCGGTATCGCAAACGTAGCAATCGGAGCAGCAATCCTCGCGAAGTTACGCCAGAAGCCACGCCCCTCCTGCTGCTCCTGTCCTCCACCCAAGAAGTTTCTCAATGCCTGCTGTTGCATCAACTGTCCCGCAGGGTCATCGAAGAGCGTGTCGGGGTTACCGGGAATTTGATTGATGGCATCCAGCGCACCCTGCTGCCACTCCGCTCGTTGTGCTGGCACCAATGCCGAAACAGCCGTATCAAAGCGCGAAGCCCCCTCTGCCATTTCCTCTGGCGACATCGCAGGGATATATTGCGAAAGCCCACCAAGTGGAATACTTGCCCCACCGACAGACGTTAAGCCTTGTGGCCCACGCTGAATGGAGTAGTCTCCTGCCTGATTTCCAAACAGCCGCGCAAGCTGCAATCTCGACTTAAATCGATTCCGTGCGTAGGGATCGAGCTGCGTGGCACCGACACCCTGCACCGCACTTTGCACCGCTGCGGCATCCCATCCCTTGAAGAGATCCGCTTGTGCCATCGCCTTCGCCGCGAGGTATTGATTCATCTGCTCGCGCCGATTCTCCATCATCATCAGCGCATTCTGCTCTTGTTGGTCTTGAGCACCTCTGTATGCGCCATATGCTCCCAATCCTAATTGGGCACCACCGAGGAAATACGGCATATACCGTTCTGCGAAGGAGCGGTCGTTGCCTGCACCCCCCATAGTGGCATTGGCGAGATTTCCCCAGGCGGCAGCACCCGAATATGGATTCGAGGACCTATATGGATTCGAGGACCTATTAAAATAGGCTTGCGTTGCTGGAACCATGTTATTGATACCATTTGCCATGAGTATCTATCCCTATCCTAATAAATTACCGAAGTTCTCCCACTGCCACTTGTTATATCTGTTCTGCTCCGCAATCTGCTGGAGTGCGAGCTGATCCTGTCCAGCCGCGAGACCGCCACGACCGAGATACATCTGAATCGCCATCTGCTGTTGCTGGGCCTGCTGATTTGCCCACGCTTGATAACGAGCGAGTTCCTGCTGCGCTTGTCGCTGTTGCAGTTCTTCACCGGAGAGATAGCGTTGATACGCATCCTGCGAGGCTTGCTGTTCCGTACCAAACGCATAGCGATCCTCACCAGCCTGAAGCTGCTGTCCTTCACGAAGCCATGCCTGATTCGCGAGTTGATTCTGATAGGCGCGTTGGTGCTCTTGTGCGCTGAGTACTTGAGCATTTCGCAGCGATTCTGCCGCTTGTTGATATAACCCCTCCTGGGCCATCTGCCCAGCTAACGCCGTTTGATACCCAGCGATGCCACGGCTCGTCTGTCCACCGAGCACATCTTCCGATAACCCAAGTGCGCGTTCCCGTGCCTGTCGGTTGATGTCGGCAGCTTGCACATTCAGGTCTCGATAGCCTTTTGTAATATCCCCAGCCATCGATCTCTGAATGTCACCAAGACTACTTCCGTATTGCCCCCCACCAAAGGTGCCTTGCGCGGCAGCACGTTGAGCTGCTTGTTGTCCTAGTTGTTCTCCCATACTCAACACGGTGTCCTTGTGCTGTTCACGCATCTGCGCGAGCACTTGGTCACTGAGTGTGGGGTTCTCCAACATCTGCTGAACCGTAGTGCGCTGCACTTGATTGAGACCACTTTGATCCAGTGGAGAAAACTGCCCCACCTGTCCCGCTTGGTAGGTCATGTTCGGGTCATATTGAAACTGCTGATAGACCGGGAGTCCTTCATTCGTAAACTGATACCCACCATACGTTGGCAAGCCATCTGCGGGTGGTGCTCCGGGAGCATACTGTGATGAGACGCCCGGTGCAGGAAAGTTCACTACAGGAGTCTGCGTTGGATCAAACCATCCACCCTGCCCCGAGCCATAGGGATTTTGTTGCCATCCCCCCGCACCCGGCTGATACCCTCCGGGGGGGCCACCACCATATTGCCCACCACCGGCCCCAGCCGCCCCGCGACCACCTCCCCCACCATGGAGATTGGTATTATCTTTATCCGGTAACCAAATCCACGCCGTGCCACCATGCTCGCCTTTGACATCTCGGATAAGGTCTACGACACCAAGTGGGGGACCGAAGTCGATCTTATCGCCACCAGACCCAACGATTTTGATATGACTCCCAAAGAGCCATTGCATTATGGGGAGTGCGGCGGCTAACCCTGTTTTGTTGAACTGACCACCATAGTGCGTTTGCAGAAACCCTAAGATATTCGCTGAGGTATGGTCTCTCCCCCCATCGGTACGAAGCCACTGGTCCCACTTAGAATCTTCGGCGTTAATACCATCTGGTGGGTCGGCATAGATTCCGCCACCACCGCCCCGCGCTTGAAATGCCGCTAACGTATTCTGTGCCCACTGATTGCGGAATTGGGCATCATCACGCCAACTGGCAAAGTCAGCATGCCCTGCTGTCCACGGACCAACGATGTTATTTTCTTTAGCCCAGTCCTTATAGCCTGCAAGCTCACTCGTTTCAGGATCAAGGTGATACCCTGTTGGCACACCCGTGCGCCACTGCGTTCCAGTCCAATTGTAATCAGCACCACCTTGGTCTTTATAGTAGGTTAAGCCTTCTTGATAGGGGTCGCGATCATGAAGAAATCCCTGATGCCATCCTTGTTGTAAGTTACGAAGCCAGTGGTCTCTCGTGGATTGGAAAGCAGGGTCTATTGCTTGCTGTGCAAACCACGCAGGATTTGCCGAAGGTTGCCATTGTATATTTGTTGGATGATCTCCATATACTGTTGGCGCATACCGTCCCCACCACGCTTCAACTCGTGGGTCATTCGCATTACGTTGCCAATTTTGCCACCAATTCCACAGTGCGGTATCACCGGATGGAGATGGTCCTGGGTGTCTCCCTCGTCCTCCGGGGGTCTGTTGAGGTGCTGGCTGTGGTTCTGGGGCCTGCGGAGTATATTGCTCACCTGGGTCACGACCCGGATCATCATAACCACTCAGGGTAAAGTTCGACCAATTGTCTGTCCGCCCACCCGCCGCTGGCTGTGCTGCTTGCGCCGGTTGTGCCACCCACCCGTCGCCTGAGGAAGTATCATTATTTGTATCCCACCCCCCTTGGGCATTCCTATTCGCCTGTTGGGACTGGGAGGCATTCGGGTCATCGTAATCATCCCACCGCTTAATCCCACCCGTACTGTTCACCAAACCGTATCCATTACCTAGAGCCATAGTTATACCCTAAATTTCAGTGCCCGAGAGACCCACCCATAGAGCCACACCAAGTCTTTTGGTCGTTGTTGTACTAACCGTGTCATGAGCAACACACGCCGATCTACGATAGCGTTATTCACCGTACGTGGTTCCTGTGCTGCTAGTGCGCCCAAGGTGATCGGTCCCAGCAACCCATCCTCGGAAACATCCACAATATGCTGCAACGCGACGATAGCTCGATGTGGCCCACTCAGCACGGCATAATCCACAAGCTGTCCCAAGAGATAATCCGGGGTAACCAGATGCAACTTAGGCTTCATCACATAGAGACTAAAGAAAATCTCCTTCGCCGCTTCGCGTGTGGGTGGTCCGTCTTCCCACGCAGCTGGGTGCCAGCGTTGGCTAATTCCAAATTTGGTACGCCCACCCGAATCATTTGGATCATTGGTATCCTTCGATCCCTCTCGGGCCAGGATTTCATCGAGGAGCGTATCAATCGTTGGGGTCATCTTTTAGTCCCCAAACCAATCCATTACTGCTGAAAAGAGATCCTGCCGGTCGGGAGGCAATGCCACCTCCCCGCCTGTTTTTGTTGGCCCAAGGCCAGTCGCAGTATCAGCCCACTCTCGAATCTCTTTCGCAGTGAACGCCCGTCCACCACGGAGAGACTTCGTTTGCACAAGTGCGTTCTCAGGTAAGTCATAGAGATATGTAAGCCACCCCGGATCAGTTAGCGCATGGTGCTGTGCGAGCTTCATCCGATCAGCGGGGGAAACCCGCACGGTAGGCACAGAAGCCTGTCCTTTTGCGAACTTGTTATACTCTGACAAGCGTCGGCGTAAGGTTTGATTCGCTTCGGTAATGCGAGCACCCAGCTCAACTTCCGTGAGTTGCTTCCGTCCGGTCGTTGTTCTCGCGGCCTCGATCTTCCTTCGCCCCGTTCCAGAGATTCCTTGCCCGACATGACCAAACTCGTGAGTAATCGGAGATGGGGTCGCGACCCCCTCCGTTCGTCCAATCCTCGTCAAATGCCGCCAGATTCTATCTTGCCCCGGCAACCTCTGCACTCCTGCCGACGTAATCGCAGTCGGGTCAGCAGCAAGTTTTGCCCGAAGCCAATCAACCGTACTTATCGCATCAAGAGCTTTCTCTGGATGTAATCGGATTTGTTCGAGAGTGGGTGAATAATCCGCAATCGCTCGTGTAGATGACGGTTCCGCAGCTCGAATCGTCCCACCACGGAGCTTGAACAGCGCAGCGGTTCTTGGATGACTCTTCACAAGATTCAGCATGGTCGCTTGCTGTGAGGGCACATCTGTAAGATATTTCGTGATCTCTGATGTAAGTTCTTTATTCAGCAATGCTCGTCTGACGGGATCGAGTACAGCGCGTTCTGCACCCGAGACCATGAGGTTGGTGCCCATGAGCGCACCCATAAGGTCACCAAACACCGTTTCCTCTGGAGTTGTGCCCCAGAGGAAATCCGCTATGTTATTCGCCCCTCGTTTGAGGAGTGTGCGATCATCCTCCGCTGGCCTGAAAGGTTCCGCTAAGAGCGACTCAAGATCCAACGGACCTTGATCTGGAGCTGGCGGTACATCGAACCGCTTCTGACGCACCTGTACCGGCCAGGACTTCAGATATGGATCAATATTGAGAGCAATCCTAGTAGCCATGGTCTAAAAGAAGAACGATCCTCCTGCTGCGCCACCAGCCGAGAACACCGCCGAAATCCAAATCACCCGACGTTCCAATGCACTCAAGCGCATGTTGATCGAGGCGAGCTTCTGGTCAATAGTCTCGTTGGCTTTCCCTTGGTATTCCCACCGCTCCTCTGACCGTGCGTCATGCCCATAAATCCATTGGCGCACATCTTCGAGGTTATCAATCTTGTCTAAACGCATTCCAAAATTCCTCAATACCCGATTTCAATCAGGATGATTTTGCTTTCAGAACTATTCAATTGCACCCGAGCACGACTATCACTATCTCCCCCACCCGCTACGCGATATTGGGTTTTGTATGTCAACGCACTCGTGGAGCTTGGCGAGTCGAGTTCGACAAATGCTGCCGTTCTTGACCCCTCATTATCATAGGCGTTTGCCCCATCACCGACGATCAGGCCGATATCCGTTGCATCACGAAGGAGCTTCAGATCCATCCCGGTTGCTGACGGTCCTCCTCCCCCTACGTCATAGGCCACCACACCATTCTGTGTCACGATGACAAGAATCTTGTTATCCGTGCTCGCTGGCGTAATCGCGGCTGTGAGGTTTGTGTCCGCATAGGTGCCACTCGCAGTGTTCGCATCCGTTGTCGTGGTGCCTTCCACAATCTGCAACACCCGGCAACACCCGGTGAGGTTTGATGCCGCCAATGCGAGACTGGCGAAGTAGGTTGATGAAATCGCAGGGATTTTCCCGGCAGCGTTAATCACCCCAACATTCCCGGTTCCAGCGTTCAGTCCCCCACCGATATCAAGGGAGTTCGCGGCGGTGCCGGTAATGGTCACGGCATTCGTAGAGTCATTAAATGTGAATCCTGAATCGCCACCCAGTGCTCCACCATTGTTATATTGCACTTGGGTATCACTGCCTGCCACACCCGCTGTCACCGCTTGCCATGACCCATCACCTCGGAGGAAGGTCGAACTACTCGCGGTGCCTGATCCCAGTCTCGCGGTTGCCACCGTTCCTGTCAGCAAGCTCGCGGCCACCGCTGTATCCGCGAAGAAATCCCCATGCAGTGCAGGGATTTTCCCTGCTGCGCTGATGATTGCGACATTCCCCGATCCTGCGTTTAATCCTCCTGCAATATCCAACGCACTCGCAGAGGTGGAGTTAATCGCTACGGTGCCATCTGCGGCGATTCGCATCCGTGCTGACCCTGCGGTGGCGAAGTCCACAATATTTGTACCACCCAAGAACATCCCGTTATCGGTGTCCCCCACCCAACTAAACGAGGGGTCGCCTGCCGCACCGCTATCCTGTGCATAGACATTGGTCGCCAGATAAGCACCGACATCAGCACCATCAATCGTGATACCACCCGCGACGGTAATGTTCCCTGTGATATTTCCTCCAGATGCACGATTGAGTGCAGACGCTCCTAGGTCCACAAAGTTTGTATTCATCCCACTTGCCGTAATGATCTGCCCAACGGAAAAGGTATTCGTTGGATCAATCTGAGCATGCACATTTAGAGAGAGCATTGATAGCATGAGGGCAAGCACTAGTTTCTTCATATCTGCTCCACAAACAACAGTAACCGCACATTGGCATTTGCCACCGAACACTTCAACACGACATACCCCTCTCCCCAGTTGCGTGGGGCGACACCCGATGCTGACGGGTCCCGATAGACCACTCCAGCGGTGTCATTCTGTATTACCCACCAGCGAATCACCTCGGGGTCTGGTGTTGTCAGTGTGTGCGAGATGATGTAATCCGTATTCGCTGTGCCAAACGTCACATCCACAAACGTAAACGCCGCAAACGGAGACCGCTTCGTCCGTTCGGTTTCGAGCACATTCGCATCGAAACTCGGACGCGCTAACGAGTCTGGGCGATTGATCGGCAAGTGGTCCTGCCGGTCCTCGGGTGGTTGACGTTCGAGTGCCATTACACACGCCTATTCATCAAGTACTGCCGTAATGCCATTCCAAATTCAGGAGGCAGTACTCTCGGTGATCGAGCAGCACCTACTTGGTTCGGAGGTACTGGGTATGGTGTTGGTGGTAACGGTGGAGGTGTCCACATCGGGCGTCTAGCCAGTGGTGTGTTGGCAACCAACGGCGGTCCCTCAACAGGGGCTAGCATCCGCTCTCCCATTGGCTCAGGTATCCCACCCGCTCGTGGGTTGGTCCTTGGATCGCCCGGACCCCCTGGAATCGGCATACCCGGTGGGGGTACATAGGGACCCGTGCGCTGCATAGGACCACCTGGTCTTCTTGGTATCGGCCTCGTGCCATCGTCATTGAGCGGAGGTCCATCGAAAATCGGTCCCTCACGTCCAGGTACAGGCCACCGTGGAGGAAATGGAGGACGCTGGTGCCACGGACCACCAATTGGAAATTGACTCATTATGATTTCTCCGAGACCAAGGTCCCCATATAGGACAAGGCCAGTAACAAGATATGTGTGTTCGGTTCCCGATTTCGCACGACGAACCCAATCGCTCGTCCTGAACGCCCAATTCGCTTCTTAATCGTCGCAACCCCCGCTTCACCAAAGACACTCGTGTCAAAGATCGCTGTGCCGAAGATCGCACCAGAAACCTCCGATGCCGATGCGGTAACTGACAGAGCGCGTGTGTCACTTGTATCCAAATGCACATCCACATCGACATTGGCATTTCCCGTTGCACTCAGCGCTGAGACCAACAGTTGTTTGTAGCGCTTCCGACGAAAGGGGGATGAGAACATCAAGCCATCCCGCCCCTGCACCCGGTCACTGTGGATGGTCGACCATGAAAAGTCTGGGGCCGCAATCACATACGTATAGTTACTCGTAGGCTTCTGTGACCAATTCGCGGTCACCGTCAAAACGGTGCCCGTGCTTGAACTGATAATCCGACGTTGGGTGGTGCCATCCGGGGCAATCGCAATTACCACCAACTGGTCTAAGCCATCGTTCGCGGTATCAAAGGTCGCGGTGCTATCGGTCAGCGTTGCTGCTCCCGAAGTCTCAGATGGAGACCCGCTAAGGGTATAGAACGTGCCTCCGCTACTCAACCGCACCCCATCGACGGCTCCATCCCACATCCGAAACAAACGACCTGAGTAATTCCCGATATGTAAAAACGGCGCGTTGTTGGTGCCGGGAAGATTCCCTAACGCACTGATATCCATCGGGTCCCACGTTCCTTCCCACACCTGAAGCCGATGGTTATACACCAGGAGCTTCGTGTTCCGTGCTGACGCGGTATCGTGGGGATAGGCAAAGAAGATACGCTGCCGCTCGACATCCTTATTTACGATAGTAGTGTGCAAGAGGTTTGCTCTTACATTACTCTCATCAAACTTATCCGACACATCAGGGAAGCCAATCGGTTGCACACCTTTTCCTGATGACCACTGATAGGGTCCCGACTGACTCCACCAGTAGGCAATGCCATCGAGTGTTGTAAACGACCGCACACCCGATAAGCCAATCGATTCACTGACGAGTCTGATTTCCCAACTGTTCGGGTCCAGTCCTCGCAAGGCATAGAGCGAGTGCTCTTTGAAAATAAAGAGCATGCCTTCTGTCACTGCGAGGAGGCCAATAATGCGCTGCCCATCATCAGGATTGACCCGTTCATAATCACTCGTATCAAAGGCTTCGGGGAAGCCAATCTTACTGTAGAAGAGATCCACCCCATCGGTATAGAACATCCGAGAGGCATACTTGGTAATCGATGATGCACTGCTTGAGGGTGGGTTATTCTCTGATTCACCGGGCACTTGGATAATCAGGTCATTGATCGACGCTGTGGTGATATCGAGACGGATGCTCCCTGCTCCATCATCTATAACAGCCCACCCACCATGCGCTGCTGCGTAGGCTCCTCCATCCAACACCGCATCGGCTTCGGCGTTTAACCGGAACCACGTTGACTGGGTGCTGGTCTCGCGCACGAACACGCGCACATGCGTAACCTGTTCATCAACCCCTGCGGGAGCAACCCAACTCACCGTCACCTTTTTACTACTTGCTACACAGTCATCGCTGACTAGACTCGCGGAACTCTCGTGTCCAGTGTTGCTGTTGTAATAGGTAAGTTTAAATTGATAGGTGCCATTCAGATTCCCTGAATCTCCGAGCACCGCTTCGGTTGGTGCGGCGGGTGCGGCGATTCCAAAATTTGTAATGTTCGTGCCATCGAACTTCTTCTGGTCTGCCCCGTTGACAATGAACCACAAGTTGTTCATGGTCTCCATCGACGGAATACCATCGGCATCATTCGTGGCCCACGCTGCTGTGCCTGAATCGGCTTGTGCCCAGGCACTCCCTGCCAACTTATCCAAACGCCCACCACTACTCGCCGCAAGTGAGTAATCGGTATATGTCGCGCCACTCCGTCGTCGAAACCAATCCAACCCAAGAATCGACGCATTCCCGGTAACTCCCGCAGCAGTTTGGATACTGCATCCCAACCGCTTCTGTGGCACGGCAGTGACCGGTGAGCCGGTGATATGCACCAATGCGGCATTGGTCGCATCCGTCGCAGACTCCGCATGAATCCGGTCTGGGCGACCAGCACTCACCACGCCTCGCGGCCAACTCTTGAAGGTCTCTCGGAATTGCATCGTTATCTCATCGTGACATCACGCACTTGCCGCACACGCCCACCAAGGGCTTGGCCTTCGAGATAGTTATCCGCGAGCTTCTTGTCCCACTGCCGACGTTGCTCCACCCACATCCCCGGTTCTTTCGCTTCGTCATAAGACGCAAGCAGGAGCAGGGTGTCCCAGATGAGAATCCGACTGAAGGGATATGGAATATCTGGAATGTCGTAATCCGCTGACAGAATCCTCGGGCGACGGTAAAAGCGATACTCAATAGTATCGGCTTGCTCTGGGTCTTTGAGGAGGCGAATCTGGGGGTAGACCTTTCCATACTCTGTCGGTGACAGGGTGAGTAAGATGTTGCCGTCTGCATCCCGGAGCGTCATCGTCCCTACCCATGTTCCCCCTTTGGTCACTGACAGTATCTTACTGGTGCTCGCTGCTGTCGTCACGGTAGACGTACCGTTGGCGGTGAGCGTTTCCGATATCTCACCCGTGCCGACCAAACCTGAAGCAGTATCATTATCAATAAGCCGCAATATGAGCGTTGGTGTCGTGTCTGACGCTGAGTTGCTCACCATGGAGAGCGTCCCCGCCGATGCCAAATCTGCCGCCACCGGGGAGGGTTCCACCATGTGGAAATGGAACTTGGTCTCGGGAGCTTCATAATATTCACGAGGTGGTACTTCTACCATCTTGTGCGTATCAGTCGTATTGTAAACACGGTGGAACCTGTGGAAGAGTGGATGAAGACGATAGTTCAAGGTGCCACTTACAGTAGTAAAGGTGAGGACATCCTCCCACAGCATGAAGCTCCACCGTTGTGCATTACACCGCTCTGCATGAGAGTCGTTGATTGCATTCTTCACGATGGTCAGAAAGTTTCCTGTCTCCCCCGGAGAATCCCAGAGGAGCAGGACCTGATCTTGAATATCCTTAAAGGTCAGCATTACTCTTCTTCATTTGGAAGAGGCTGCTGTTGAGCAGCCGTATTTTCCAACGCCGATTGCATTACCTGATCAAGCATCTGCGCCCGAGTGAGGGCTTGGCCTTCTGTATTCCGAATGTTTGTCTCTGCGAACAACCATTCCATGGCAGGTGTTGTTTGGAATGTCTGGATACGGTATTCCGCATACCCTGCCCATGCAAGTGCAAGCACAGTAAGTAATCCAAAGAACGCCACTTTGTAATCAAATGATATCTTCATCGGTTTCGTCTTCCGTAATTGTGTTCCCGTTCTCGTCCGTGAAGCGGAATGCCGGATATCGTTCTGGTGCCACTGGCGTTGTGTCCTCAACTTCGATGTCTGGATAGATGTCACCAACGCTCTCCTCAAATGTCGGAGGTGCAACGGTACTAAACAGGGGCTTCAGTGGTTCAAGAATGGGGTTCCCATCATCGTCCGTCCAGTTTGTTTCCTTAATATGATCGTCCTGCCGTTCAGCCGCAATAAGCCAATTTACCTCAACCCCAGTCGCAGTCGGGTCTTGGGTTTCGAGCGTCAAGATGCCATCAGTCACGGTGCCACGCACCTGTTCCCACCCAGAGGCATTACTCACCCATACCTGTGGGTCTCGCGTTAGGGCATCCCACGTATCATCAACCAAATCAAGATAGGCATCGAGATCGATTGTCTCTGTACCATCCACCGTTGCGACACCCCGATACAGGAGCAACGTGTCTGTCGATTCCACGAAACTATGCACTAGGTCGTGAGTCGCAGGCCAGATCGGGTGAGGGATTCTAAAGCTCCCACTCGCTTTTGAAAATGCCCCAGTTGCTTCAGTCGATCCGTCGCCCTTTATACGCAGAATGACCCTACCAAGACCAGTGGTGGGATGGCGCGTAAAAATGTTGAAATCGGAACTTAAGCCACCGACAGATCCCATCGCAATCGAATTGTTTGTTCCGTCATCGGTGGCGAGGATCTTCAACACGCCCCGTCTGGCAGCATCTCCGTCGCCACCAGCACCCATCGACACCAGCTGGTGCGCGTCAGCGTCGTCGGGATACATATTGACCCCGATGTCGTCTCCGATCCCCTCGATTTCCAGATTGCCGTACACATTGTTGAAATCGGCGAGATTGTACGCCAGCCGTCCATTACTGCCGATCTGCATTCGCCGTGCTTCGTCTGTAAAGAAAGAGATGTGGCCGGGGCTGCTCGTCTTGTCCGATCCATAAATATTGAAATCGCCATCTGTCGCAACGGTCATCCGCACACCATATACTGCCGTCGTGCTGTAGGAGTCATTGACCAACATCATGTTCCACACATCGTCGTCATCCTGCCGACTTATAAACAACGGACCAGGGTGTGAGATGCCGCCGTCCTCTATTTCCAACCGTGCGCCAGGAACCGTCACCCCACCAATGCCCACATTGCCGTCGAATCGAGACACACCGTCATCTACGAACAAGGCGTAATTGTTCGTCCCCTCAGTGGGGACATTTGGAATCCACAACGTGCTCGCCGTCGTCACCGTCGCGCCACTGCCAACGGTGATCTCCGGTTCGTTGACAATTAGCGCCGTCGCATGGACTATCGTCTCTGAGGCTTGTGTTGTAATAGCAGGTCCAATCTTCACCCCAGCCAACCACCCAGTATCGCCTGTCGCGCCCGTGATCGCGGTCTGCACTACCATCGCTTCGGCGTGGCTGGATGCCCCGCCAGACGCAAGGGTGCCGCCGATGAAGACTTGCTGATAGTCGCCAATCGACCCGTACCCGATGGACAGCGTCGAGTCGAGTGCCGTATGTCCAGAAATGTCCGTTGCACCATTTACATCTAAGGTCACTGTCGGAGAGGCTTTGCCGATCCCTACCCGGTCATCGCCTCCATCCACCACGAGCATATTGGCGTTGTCGTCTGATTCAATCCGAAAGTCCTTATCAGCTGACCCCTCATTCACCACGACAATCGAGTTGCCATCCAACAACAACGCACCTGCGTTGGTTGCGGAGACCCACCCTTTCGCCGTGCCGTTGGGTCTGAGCTGAATGCCCGGAGCGTAGGAGGTGCTGGAGGAATCGATAAACATCCCCCAGTCTGCACCGGTTTGTAATACATGCAGGATGTTGTCTGGTGCTGTGACACCAATACCAATACGGTCTGTCGAGGCATCGAGGGTGAAGAGATTGGTGACGCTATCGCCTTCGGCGCGAATGTCGACATCACCCCCGGCATCGTTAAATGTGACAGCCCCTACGAGTGCCAAGGTGCTATCCAATGTTGTCGCTCCGGTGACATCAAGGGTCCCGCCTATGTCGATGTTGGTGGGTAGCCGTGCATTCAATATCGACCCGGTGAGTTGTCCTGCGGGGATCGAAGTCAGGTTCGCTGCACTCAAGTCATCAATAATCGTTGAGCTGAGTGGTCCATTGATCCTGCCATCATCTCCAACCAACGCGACATCTCCCGTGCCAGCATTCAATCCACCACCAATGTCCAACGACGATGCCCCTGTGCCACTGATGGTCAAGGCTGTGGTAATCGTGGCTGACGCCGGAATCCCCACCGTGATCGAGGCTGACCCGTTAGTGATGTCAATTTCGTTGGAGGTGCCTGAAATAGTAGCAAGCTGCGGGTCTGTCGTGCCGTCGCCAATAGGAATCTGTCCATTCGTCGCCACACCCAATGCTGTGACCGCTCCAGTGCCACTCCCAAACAATAATCCCCCATCAGTTAAAGATGCTGCTCCTGTGCCTCCACGCGCTACCGCGAGGGTGCCAGACGAGATATTCCCAGCGTTGAGTGAGGTAAGATTCGCGCCACTCAGGTCATCGATAATGGTCGAACTGAGGGGACCGCTGATCTTCCCGTCGGTCCCTACGAGCGCCACGTTGCCGCTTCCAATGTTTAACCCACCACCCACATCCAGCGCATCTGCGCCTGTGCCGGTGATGTCCACCGAGTTCGCATCCTTATCGAAAACAAACCCCGAATCCCCCGCCAAAGCACCACCATCATTGAACTGTACCTGGGTATCAGACCCACCGGGTCCCGCAACAACTGAGGTCCATGACCCATCCCCCCGTAAGAAGGTAGAGGAACTCGCAGTGCCACTTCCTAATCTTGCGGTAGCCACGGTGCCAGATGAGAGGTTGCTTGCGTTGAGTGTCGTGAGGTTCGCTCCGCTGAGATCATCAATAATCGTGGAACTCAAGGGACCGTTTATGCGCCCATCCGTACCAATCAAGGCCACATTCCCGGTCCCGATATTCAGACCACCTCCTACATCCAACGCTCCTGCGGAGCTATCGGAGATAGTTACCACCCCACTACTCACCGATAGAGCCGCCCCGAAGGTCGCCCCGATGGAAGTGTAGGTGAGGGTTGTGACGCCGGAGCTACTGGAAATCACCACGGTGTTCGCGGTGTCGTCATAGTTCCATGTCAGGTTCTCGTCGCTCCCATTTCCTTCCCCTGTAAAGGTTATCGCTCCGTCGCCATCCTCCGTGACAGCAACGCCATCGCCGCCCCCGAATTGGAATGTGCCATTGATTAGTCTGAAGGAATCTCCATCTGCCAATTCCAATCTATTCGCACCACCTCGGGCTAGCATAACATCGAGGTTCTCTGCGTCGAAACGCAGGGAATCAACATCGGCAATGCCAGTAACTGTAATCTCGGTCACTGTGGTAAAGGGACCCGCTGAAGGGTCTTGCGCGGACGCAGACACCACTCCTAGGACCCCCACACACAGGAGACTCGCTACCAACTTTTTCATCGCGTCACCTCTGGAAACTTACTTGGAGCTTTCCATCGGAACTGCCCTTGCGAATAAACTTAATGTCTTTAATCTGTTGGTAGTTTGCAAGGACCAAACTCTGTTGTGCAGCTAACTCATGCCCGACGGAGGCAGTGGGTGCCGAATCAAAGCGATACCGCACTGTTTCATCCTCGCAGGTAATGAGCACCGCACGACATTTCCCCTGGTCATCTGGCTGGTTCCCCTCGATCTTCGCTGACGTAAACCCAAGTGCCGTGGTACTCACGGTAATGGTTTCAAAGTCATAGACACCGAGGAATCCAGCAGTAGATTGTGAATGTTCCATTATTGATACCGCTCCCGACCGGTATAGCCAACTTGCTGAATATCGAAGAGTCGTCCAAAGTTATCTGCGGTGGCCGCATCGATCTCTCCGTAGGCAGCATTGTCGCGAGACCGTTCGTGTTGGGCATTCTGTGCATTAACGTATTTCCGCACCCGAGAAATCCCCCCACTCAACGGGTCAATCCATCGCAGATGGAGTAACAACAAATCATCCAGTGGGTAGAACGCCGCTTTGTGTCGCTTGTTACATCCACGACACACCGCTTCTCGGGTCTCACGAATAGGCACCTTCACCGTGCGACGGCAACGCATACACGGCATCCGGTCCCCCTGTCGTACCGACATCACATACCCGTAGCCATCTCGACTGCGGATATAGTCGTCGTTGTAGGTATCCCACGTTCCATCAGGACGTAACGGGGGTTCGAGAATCTGTGCGGTGGAGAGCTTCTGTTCCAAATGAAACTCCCCACGCGCATCAGACCATCGCATCCGAAATCGTCCATCAAAGTCTGTCTTGAGTCGGTCGCGAAACGATTGCGGGATATGCACGATTACCTACTTTGCTCCAAGCGCACGTAGTCCACATCAAGGGTGTGCGAGGTGGTCGTCTCCGAGAACACCGCCACTGTCGCCGCGAGGTCCGTTGCGACAGTAATCGCTGAAGTCATGGTATTCCCGGTTTTCGCCCCATTGATATAGAACTTCGCCGTACCATCCGCGAAGACTTCCACACCCAAGCGAATCCACGTCGCCGCAACAGGCGCGACATCCAGATTCTCATGCGTGGCATCGGTATTCGCAGCAACGCCGACTGCATGCAGATTGTCGTTGGTCGAGTTCGTATCAAACATGAACCCTACGGCATCTGATGCGTTCGAGGTCAAGGTCGTGCCACTTTGGGTAAAGGGCATTTCCAAGGCTTTGGAATCCGTGAACCCCACGAAGAACACAATGTTGGTAATCGCGGAGACCTTGATACGGAACTCCCCGAACAACCGACCTGCCGAGGCATCCCAGTTCAACTCGGTTGCCAACTGACAGCCGTTCACCGCCATCGTGGTCGTGCCGTCATCCCCGCAGGTCAACCGCACAACACCGTTCTTCGCCGCACTGGGTGCGGGGTCAATCGCCTGAGCATCGGACCCGTTCAACGGCACCCATGCCCCATCCAACGCATCACCATAAAAGTCATCCACAAACGTGGAGACATGATGCACATCGCGTGTTGCCATGTGCAATCGGTCATTCGCTGCTCGATTGACTGCAAGGGTGCGATGTCCTTCGTAATCATCCCAATCCACCCCTACCGTTGCGGGACCGTAGTCTGCTCTGGCTGGTGCGGGTGCGGTATCGTCTGAGCTAATCTTGCGTACTTTATTCATGAGTCAATCCTCCAGACCTCCACCCCCCAGAGGTTGTGATGGGGGGCTTCTGGTCCTTCAGAGGGGTATGAAGCGCCACAACGCGCTGTGCGAGAGTTATTCGTTCTGACCGACCAATGCGCCCAAGGCATTCCGTGCCACGCAAGCGATATCGCCATAGTGGAACAGCGTTGCTTCATACGCATCCGTATTCACGACACGGTTCAAGACCGCGCCATCGTCGTCCATCCAGTCGAAGTCTGACATCCGGCAAATCTTCAACGCATCTGGTACGACGAAGTAGATACGATTGTGCTTCGCCTGGGCATCCGCAACCAGCGGAATCCCCGAGAACTCCACACCTTCATACCCACCGTCCAACTGCATCACGTTCACCGCACGACGTTCATTCGCGCAGAGTTCGTAATACTTATCGATCATGAAATAGGAGGCGAGACCAAACTCGATATCATCCTTATCATAATCGCTGGCCTGTGACATTTTGGAAATGACACGCTGCATGTTCGCAAAGCGCAGGTCTACCATTGAGGTGTCATCGCCCACAATCTGCGACTGCCACCAGTTGTTCCCTGACACCACGATGCCATGCAACCCACCACTCAACAACGGAGGATTCGATGCAGACACAATCGCTTCCAACCCGGTCATCTGGTTCCCAAGGGTATCTTCAAGCACCCAATAGTCCCCATCCGCTTTTGACCCGGAGATGGAATCGCCCAAGGTCATGGTGACCCCGGTGGCGACATCGGCACCAGCCAAGATGGTGGTGCTGTTGTTGAGAACGGTCGAGTTGTCCGAGACATCGATCAAGTCAACCGTGGTGGCCTTCGGCCCCACATGGGTAAAGGAGTTCCCCAAGTTGTCATCAGCAACAACCGAGGTCCCTGACCCGCTCACGTAGTAGGCCAACGCATCCCGACCGTCACCATGGGCCTGCCGGTTGGCTGACCGTTTGGTATCGCGGGTGGCTCCTTCAACTTCAGACCGCACCGCACGGATGAAGGCACCCGCATTGCTCTTGGTGGCTCTGATGACCTGCCCCGAAATCTGGATGCGCGTATAGATATACTTGGCGGGAACGACCGCTTGGTTATATCCCTGCGAATCCTTCGCTGGCAGTGTGCCTTCTTCAGCACGTCCCGCGCCAGCCTGCGTATGCCGACTGACATGCAACGGCACCGTAAAGTTTTTTCCCTCTACGTTGAAGTTCTCGTTGCGTTCCAAACGATTCCAAAAAATCGTCTGGTTGTTCAACAACCGACGCAATGGCGGAAGATAAAACGTCTTCAGCACATTGGCGGCTGTGGTGAGATTCATATTCGCCATGATGACGAACTCCTTTTAGGATTTCCCTCCTTGAATTTGCTGTTCCACCCATGCCATGGCATCTTTATCGATGTCCCCCCAGTCAATACTCCGGCCTTTGCCGTAGGTCTTGTCTGGTGGTGGTGGGGCAACAGATCCTCCAGGTGGTTCAATCCCCGATTGAAGCTGCGAGACCGCTTGCGGCTTGGCAGCTTTTGGTGGTTTCATATTTAACTGCTTTGACAGCTTCTTCCCTGCATCGACAATCGCTGATCGCATTTGATCCAGCGTTTTGGGATTGCTCTCCAATGCCATCTTCTTCAGCGTATCCCCGACAAAGGGGACCTCTTTCAAATCTGGAATGTTGTAGAACACTTCCCCGAAGGCATCATTCGCAGTCGCTTCCATTTGCTGAACAACCTGCTGTTGTTGCATCTGTTGTTGCACAGCCTGTTGTTCCTGACGCACTTGGTTCTGGGATTCCCCCAAGAGTTTCTTGAGTGTCCCAACCGTTGGTACATCTGTATCAGCTAATGGCACTTCCTGCTGCTGTTGCCCTCCGCGAGCCGCGACGAGTTGCATGAGCTTCTGTGGGTCAGCCAGCAAATCTGTTAATGCCGCTTCGCGTTGCTGGAGTTGCTGGGCCGCTGCTTCCAAGGAGCGTCGGTCTTCAGCGGTTGCCTGTGTTTTCTGGGTGTAGTCCTGCTGGCGCATGAACCCAGAACGCAGGTCCTTGAGGCTGACATTCTGCTCTTCTCCTCCGATGTCCATCTTGACGGTGGTGTCATCGGAAAGTACAGGGGCAGCGTGTGGTTGTTCAGATGACGCTTCTGAAGTCTCAGTGTTCTGAGTCGCTTCAAGCGTTTCTTCAGCCGAGGGTAAGGTATCAGGCATAACGGTAGTTCACTCCATATGGTTAGTGAATTAGCCCACGGTGGGCGGTCCCGGAGGTCCCGGCGGGGGTCCCATTGGTGGTGGACCAGGAGGACCCGGCGGTCCCGGTGCTGGTCCGGGTGGTCCCCCTCCCGGTGGGCCTACGCCCGGTGGAGGAGGCGGTGGCGGCGGTTCGATCAACCCCGGTCGTACGAGTCGCTCTGTTAGTTCATACTTCTGAGTCAGGCCGAAAGCCACCTGTGGATTGACAAAGTTCACATGCAACAGAATATGTGCGAGGAGGTCGAGGCGTATCTGCGGGTCCATTGTCTTTGCCGCAGGACCTTTTAGCTCCTCGGTATGCGCTGCGATGTGAATGTCATGATTCTCATAGAACTGCGGCACGGTGACCGCTTCACCACGGAGCATGTCCATCGTCTCCGCTCGTGCCTGTTCTTCGTCCAGATTCGCCCGTTCCTGCGCGTCTTCCATCCCACGCAGGTCCAGCGATGCCAAAGTCTTGCGTTTGACTTCGGGGTCATTCGGATCACCCAACAACCCGGCACTATACAAGTCAAGAGCTTGTTGGATTTGTGTGGCTTTCAGCCCACCAATCGCTGACCCGACCTGCACCCGAATCGACGCATGTTCATCAATCTGTGCGTTACTAAACGCGAATACCTCCGGGGAGGAGTTCCGTCCGGCCCATGACATCATGCGCTCAGACGTATACCCCAAGCGCATCATCCGTCTTATTTTTATCGCGGCGTCTTGGATGGACAGTTCAAAACCCCGCGCATCGGGCGCGTGGACCGCGTCGGAGGCTTCTTGGAGGAGGTTCGTTTGGAATCCGCTTTTTGCTGAACCGACTTTCCCCTCAATCGAGGGTTGGATTTGGGAGACATCATCGAGTTCCTCACGGAGCATCCCCGCGAATCGCCACGCATCGGCAGCGATATTCCCCGGCGTAATAGCATGGGGTTCCGGCATACCGGGGATATAGTTCCACTCCACCACTTCTGCGGTGGCATTGGTGAATGCTGTGTCGGGAATCTGTGCTTGTTTGGGCACCAACCACTTGGGGTGGATGTTCATGTCAATCTGTTCTTCCAACTGCGCCCGGAGATTGTTATAGGCACGTTGGATCGGAATCAGTTGTTCAATGAACGTCGAGGTCCAGAATTGCCCGACCTGGGGCATGTCCTGAAACTCCACCACCGGGAAGGGGTTTTCCAAATCAAAGAACCCAAATGGCAATTCATCCTGCTTTTTTACCACTACATCCCCAATAACCACCACATACCGTCCTTTGGGGTGGGTGGCATTCGGTGCCGTGAAGAGTTCTTTCACTAATGCCTTGGGGAGTTCTGCTTTATTCGAGCCATCACTCTCGCCCACCGGCATGGACAAACTTGCCAAGGACCCCAAGGGTCTCGTCGCCAATGTTGCCATCTGCCGCTCGAACTCAAAGTAATGATGATAGGTGGTGTCCCCGTGGATTTTCTTGGCCGAGCTGGGGTAGCGCTTCCGTAGGTCCTCGACATCCCGCACCTTCACCCGCATGATTTCGGGTTGGTCGGAGATGCGCGAAATCTTCGGGTCCGCGACAAGCACCTCAAAGGCATTGCCCACTTCAACCCGGATATCCCCAAGTTGTTCATCAGCGAGGCCCATCGTGCCATCGTCGCGTTCTTCACTCACGGGCACAATCGCGTCATTATCCCAATGCACCCACCAGAAACTCTTCCCGCAATCCGCTGCCCAGAGCAGCGCATCGAGGTATTTGGTTTCCATGCCATGCTTTTCCCAGTAGTAATTCAAGGCACGTTCGGAGGCTTTCGCGTCCTGTCGGTCCTTGCGGTCACTGGTAAAGGGCACCACGATGGGCATGGGACGCGCCCGAGCGAACTTCGCGAACCGTGCTCGATGCTTGGCTTGCAGGCGATTGATCGACGGTCGCCGCTTACTCAGCGGTTCCTCGATGTCATCTACCGAGCGCACCCGTCTCCAGACAGGTTCGGCTTCGCTGGTCTGTTGCCCACGACGATGCGCGGCGTTGATGAACCACTGAAGCTCGTGTGGGCGTCTATCCTTTCGCCACCCCTCGAACTTCACGTTCACATCGCCAGCGAGGTCTTCTTTGGGCATCAGTTAGGTTATTCCCAGCTCCTGCTTCACCCACTCCGCCTGTTCTGTCTCGGATAAGTTGTCAGGCATGCCCCGTTGTGCGAGGAACTCCTGATTCTCCTGTGCCACATCACGAGTCCAGCGTCGTGTGGGTTGATGGTGCTGTTCCTTAAACAAACCCACCCAGGTCTCGAACACCTTCGTTTGTGCGGCAGCGACATCGGTCATGCGTTCAACTGCGTGTATCAGTTGTTTTTGCGCGGCTTGCTGCTGCGAGAGTAGGAGGTCGAGCTTCGCTTCGAGCTGCACACGGTGTCGCCACGAGGGAAGCCACCAGAACGGAAAGGTCATGCGATCTCAGAGCACCGTAGCACGAGAAACCCATTGTTGTCAAGGATTTCCACCGAAACTCCGCAGTTTGTTCTCTAATGCAACCACGGCATCGATCACCCCACGCACTTCATCCTCTGCGTGTTCGATACGGTCTACGACCTCGTTCTCTTCTTGGCTAGAGATCAGGGCAAAAAACAAATCCACCGCAAGGTTTTGCTTCTGCACACCCTCGCGTTTCCCGCGAATACCCTCTACCAACTTGACGATGCTCGCGATATTGCCAATCACTGCGCCTCCGAGTTGGCCCCAGTTCATTTGGTGCCTTTCGGTTGTCCACCACGCATGTTGCCTGCACCCATGCTACTGCTGTTGGGTTTGTTTTTCCCACCCTTCCCTGACGCCTTTCCCTTCTTCGCCCGAGATGCCTGTGCCTTCCCCGCTTTGGTATAGGGGTATTTCTTTCCATCTACTACTGGCATAATTACCTCCTCAATTAAAAATAGTAGCCACCACGTTCAAGCCTGTCAAGCATGTCCTTCCGGCGTTTTTTATTGATGATCTGCGTCATACACTTCTCATGTGTTGACGGGTCCCGATGGGGGTTGATCTTGGCAATATCCTCCGGGGTTCTCGGCATGAGCCAAATCACCTGCCGCGCACACAACGCCACTACGGTGGCAATGTCATCATGTACCCCTGAGCGCCCACTAATCGACACATTCCCCAATGCGGAGTTGTGGCGTTCCAAAGAAATCAGTTCTTGGACCTGTTCCTCACATTTGAGTAACTTTACCTTCTCGGTTCTAAACAACGTCAACAGATTGCCATAGACCTTCGCTTTGCTCTTCGCGGTGAAGTCCATCCCCTGGATGCTGAATCCTCTGTCCAAGGCCAGTTGTTGGAGAGATTCCAGTTGATATTGGTCACTGAAGACCATCGCCACCTTGAATCTCAGGAGCGTATGGCTGATGTCATCCAATACAAATGCGGGGTTGATCGGGTTGCCCTGTTCGGGTTCCCACCATTGCAAATGGTCTTGGACGAATCCCCGCTCCGGTTCGTAATGCCCTACGCAAAATGCAAAGCGGTCCCGACGAAACGCCGGGTCGATGGCGGCGATATAGTAGGGGATGATATCTTCTGGGTGGTCAGCGCGGGGGAGCGCATCCCGCCCCTGTGCATAGGAGGGTTGGCCTTCCTGCGCGGCTCGCACCTGCTCCTCAGTGAACAATCCCGAGACCGCATCCACGAACTTCGCGAGAAACTCCCTGACATAGCCTTCGGGGTCCCGGTCATATTCTTTTTGGAAATAGTTCCGGTCCATCCCGATCAATGGCACCTGCATCGCGGGTGTGGGGGCATGCACGACAAGCGCATGCTTGAATCGACTCTTCTGGGGGTCATCATGCGCCAAGCGGGAGCCTTGTGTCCCTGCTCTGTGCGCATCGTAGAGCAATCCCTCCTTACTCCAGGGGGTCGATGCCCCGACACGCTTTCGGTCAGGGAACTGTGCTTGGGCCTTGGAGACCGCTCGCTCGACTTCGTAGTCCGGGTTGGCGCTTTCGCTGTCCTTATACCAGAAGGCCACTTCGTCCATTGCCACCACGGGCACAGCAAATCCTCGGAAGGGTTTGATATGCGGGGGCGCGGGTGCGATTACCTGCCGATTTTTAAGGACAATCCCGTCACTGTTGACATTTTTGATTTCTCGTTCCAACAGCGGGGTGGCCGAGCAGATTGGCTCCACGAACTCCATGATAATCGCCTGGGCGAGGTCGAGTTTCTGGGCGACCACAAAGATACGGGAGTTTTGCTTCTTGCTAATATACCGGGTGTGTCCCCCGAGGAGCGCTTCATAGGCCACGACGAAGCCCAGATATGAGTGACTCTTGCCACTACGTCGTCCGAGAATCGCCCAGCACTCTTCATATTCCTTTGGCGTGTAGGGAACCTGATGCTGCACCGTGGTTGGGTAACCCAGTTGGTCATGCTCATAAGTGCCAGGACCTTGCAGGATGCTCCACCAGACGAGTTCTTCCGTGGTTAATGGTAAGCCATAGAGCGCTTTGAGAATGACCTTCTGTGGGCCACTCAGGTCCATCCACGGTTTCTTGAGGAGTATCGGCTCTGCGATAGCCTCCTCGAAGGGAATCCGGTCAGCCAAAGTTAATCAGTCCATTGAGGGCATCATGCTCAACTCGTTGTCGGAGGAGCATCGATGCGGTGTTCCCGCTCTTCGCTTCCGGTCCCTTGATCGTCTGTCCGTTGATCGTCGTCTCTGCATAAAACTTCCCCGTCTCGGGGTTCTTCTGCACTTTGGACCTCAGCGACAACGATCCGTGGGTCACGTTCTGGTTCTGGCGCATTCAGTTTCCTTTGATCGTAATAGGCCGATAACGTCAGCACTTCTGTTGTGCCATCCTCGAAGAGCGTAGGTTGATTGGCACCGGCCAGCACATGGGTGCCTTTTAGGATTTCCTTCGCAGCATCCAGGTCGGGCGGGTCTGCCCCTTTTTTATCCGACCGTTCGAGTTGCATCTGGAGATGTTTCCGAAAGACTTCCATCGCCCGAGGAATCAGTTCCTGCGCGAGCATCTCCTGTGCTTCCTTGAGTATACCTTCTTTCTCAGCGTAAGCGACTTCGCGTTCGATTGTTTTGGTGCTCAAGCCCATCTCCTGTGCGACAGATTTCCGGGTAGCTCCGGGGGATAAGAGTGCATGCACAATCTTCAACGCACGCACGCGACGGAGTGCGGGGTTCTTCCCCAGTAATCCTACAGGATTCCCTCGCGACGTTCCGTGACTCAACGAGGGGGGAGGAGCCATCTATGGTTAAGCCAGAACGTCGGAGAGAACCTTTGTAAGAGTGAGAGAATCGCCTTCATCATATTGTTCTCCCACCGTTTGCAAGGTTGCTGTCCAACGTAGGACCAGCGGTGCTTGGCGACGAGTCTTCTCCATGAAAAGGGTGGAAAAGGCTGAAAACACCGTAACATATGAGTATGGGTTTGTCAAGTTTTCCCATGATGTGTCATGTGTCATGGGGGTCAAATCGCGATTTTGAAACATTCTGCTAACGTCTTTGTTTTCAATGAGTTGCATGGATTTTTCGCGTTTGCCTAAATCGTGTTGCATGACACATATAAAGTGCTGATTCTAAAGGAGTTATTGCAAATGTGTCAAATCGCGCCGAGAATACCCGAAATCATGACACATACTAACGTGTTGATTCTCTTGGGGTTAGGTGCATGTTTCATCATTTTTCGCTCACCTTATAGACTCACTATAGGGGAGCCATGACACATTATACCACTTTTCTGAGACCCCATTTTTTGTCTCAGAATTTACACCCCTCTATTATAGAGGGGGAGGGGGGTCCATCGAAAAGCGGGGTGTCGGTCCTAACTCATTGATAACAAAGGTAGTTATCATTCCTTAATACCATCAGCCTTTGGATACCTTCTATCATTACTTTACTGCCATCTCCAACACCCTGAACCTTTAGAATCAACTACTTAGAATGATGGGACTATCAATCCCATCGAACACATTATCCTTTAGAATCAACGACTTAGACTGATACGGGGTTTCGGCGTAGCGAGATTCCCTATCATTTGGAATGACTTTGGAATGGCCCCATCAGGCTACCATCCCACCAGCAGCGAGTAGCTATCCAGTTGGGAATGATGCGCGAAGCTAGGCTGAGCCTCCATCATTAGTAGTGTCCGTCCCGACGCCAGTCTGACTCCAGTCGACCCATAAAGAATGATACACTCGCTGGATGGATGCAGAGCTACTCTTGGCTGAGGACCTCGATGATGCCCTGATTGGCATTGGTCGCCGCTGCGGACAGCCCGACCTCGCTATCTATTCCATCCCGCTCGCCATCGGCATCTTGATGCGTCGAGATGGTATGGACCCCGACGAGGCACGAGAGTATCTGGAGTTCAACGCCATCAATGCATGGGTTGGCGACCGAACCCCCGTCTGGGTCGAGCCGATGACCCACGCCGAGCTACTCAACTCCATCCCCCAGAGCACCATCGTACCCAGTATCGACGATTCCAAATCCAAAAACCCCCATCAACATTGACTTCTCCAAAAAGCCATCTGGGGGTAACCCATCAAAACCTTTTCCGACCACTGTCGTCTCAAGAGCTACAAAGGAGACAGACAATGACCAACCAAGACCACAGAGCCACCACAGTTGAACTGCACCAGCGTCGAACCTTCCCAGTCGCTGAGATACTCACCACTATCGGGCTGCTGCACCTCGCTGCCTACATCATCTATGTAACCGCCGAGGCTGGACTGCTCTAACTGTCAGCCCCTGCCACCTCAGCCGTCTATCTCTATAGCGAGTCAATCCCGACTCACCGTGGAGATAGATATCATGATAGCTAAACCCCGAGTGCAAAGAGCACTCGCTTGCAACATCCTCCGCACTGCTGGGGATAAGTCCGACCAGCAGCAGACCGATGACTGGCTATGGCTGCACTGGCAAACGCTCAGACCAGATGTCAAAGACCAACTCGTCCGGGCCTACCTCGCGGCTACCAAGGTGCGACCATGACCCGCGCTGAATTGCTCGCTGAGCTAATGCGTCTCAGCGTCGAGCTAACGGACCTGACCGTGCGACTGGTCAAGCTGACCAAAAGCCTCGACCCGTAGTGACCTGCCCGAAAGTCCCCTGCTGCGCCAGTGCCACCTAGACGCCAATGGCGTAGCACTGGCACTGGCGTAGTAGCCACCAAAGCCATTCCAAACTGCCAAAAACCCTCCCCGTAAATACTTAGAGTAATAAGGACTTAGCGGATTGCCCCAAAAGCCCCCGCTGTAACCTGTTGATTCTAAAGGCCAAACTGTATCGACTCCACCTAACTTACTGTAAACAAAGCACTTAATTTTTGACCATCCCGCTAACCATCACAATCCAAAGGACTTACACGATTCCAAACGCAGAGATGGGACTGTCCAAGACCCGCATTCCCGTAACCCCTGCACCCGCAGCATGTTAGAGGCCAAATCCCTACGCTTACAACTGTCACTATATCTACTGTGCTACTATTCCCTCAACGTCAAACGCGGTCAGCGAGACCGGCTCGATTCCAACGGTGGGCGCAGCGGCAGACCAAGTTTGACGGCCAGAACTGAGACGCAGCGGGACGCACGGTGAACGGCGGAAATCACTAGGCTGCGACAGAACATCATACGGGGTCTCAGGGCTTCTCCGGTGCCACGGCATCGCGTAGCCCGAAAACGTGACCGGCGAAAATTTGCCACGATAACCTCTTCGGAGGCGCAGGCAGACAGGTCTTCAGTCCTCCCTACCAGCTAGGCTGTTCGGAGGGTCACTGAATAGTCGGAGCCAAGAGTTACGAGCATCGAACTGAGACTAGCGATACCCAACAAAAGAGTGACCGCTGCCTAGCAGTTGCCACAGGCAACGCAACTCGGCGGTGACATTGTGGGTATCGCCTTCTGAGCCTCTGAGCAATCTCAGGGTCTCTGATGGCGATATGCATCATTACTAAGAGGGAGACCAAAATGGACGCAATCGAGAATGCTTTGTTTGTGCTCATCGGCATCACATTGATCATCTGGGGCATCAGCCTCACCGCATTGCAATTTGGATAGGTTGCAGGGAGGCTCTTGGAGACAGGGGCTTCCCTAGAATCAATCCAAACTAAATCAAACGCTAAACGCTTCACAAAACGAGGGAGACCAAAATGCCGAGAACGTCAAAAGCTCACACCTGCGCGGCAGGATGCGGGACGCAGGTCATCAGCAAAGTCTACAAGCACTCTGCTGCCGGAAACGCCGTCTATGCCGACTGGGATGTCACCAAAAATGAATGGCACTCCGGTGCTCCGAGTCGACGCAATATCGATGGACAAACGCCTTGTGACCTTGCCTCTGCGAAGAGCAGGATTGAGTCGCATCGAACACAGGCAAAAGTCGTCGTCGAAGCAAGAAAGGAAACGACTGTGGAAAACACCACCGAAGCGCTGCCAACGGGCGGTCTTTGGGAACTGATCGCCGGGGAGTTGAAACCGTATCTTGATGGCAAGCTGGACGGACTGCTTGATGCTGACCAGATCAACGAGCTGATCAAAAAGGGCATCGAAAACAGCCCCGCGCAGCGCATCGTCATCGAGGTGCCTGAGCTGCCGCCCTACGAGGCGACTGACGAGCATTGCAGCTTCCCACGGCTGGTCCTCTGGCTGCATGGCAAGGACAACGACGGCAAGCCACTGAACATCAACCTTGTCGGACCCGCTGGCTCAGGCAAATCGCGAGCCACGTACAATGCGGCGAAGGCACTCGGTCTGGAGTTTGAGACCATCAGTCTTTCCAAACTGACTGGGGAGACCAAGTTCTCTGGTTACAAGCTGCCGGGGACGGGAGAGTTTGTCGAGACCGCCTTCTACCGCGCTTGGAAATTCGGTCGGGTTTTCCTACTCGATGAAGCGGACAACGGCAATCCAAACACACTGGCGTGGCTGAACAGCGCGTTGTCTGGTGACTACGTGACCTTTGGTAATGCGGAGACGGTCAAACGACACGAGAATTTCCGGTGCGTCTCGACGCAAAACACCCACGGTCACGGGGCCAACGAACTGTACTCAGCGAGGCAAAAGTTGGACGGTGCCTACCTCGACCGTTTTGTCCCGATCATCTGGGACTACGACGAGGAGCTAGAGCGTAAGGTCGCTGGCAACGATGACTGGGTCGCCAAGGTGCAAGAGTATCGTCGCAAGGCAGCAGCGAAGAATCTCAGGGTCATCATCAGCCCCCGTGCTTCCATTCAGGGCGCTGTACTACTCGGTCTGGGCGAGTCGGAAGAGGTCGTCATCGAAACGACGATTCTCTCCGGTCTGAGCCAGACCGACCGGAACCATCTCATCTGTGCGTAGTAGTCGTTGGTTGCAGGTCGGGTTGCAGGGTTCGCTCTGCAACCTCTCCTAGAACTTACGAATACAAACCAAACCAAACAGGAGACAAACGATGCAAACCGAACCAAAACCGGGCTTTGTCCGGCATGACTTCGCTGGCTTGAGTGAGCTAGTGGACTGGATTGAAAAAACACCCCGGTCCATTCCAAACAAGCGGAACTGGTCGAGCACGTCAGGGCTTAACCGTGCGCCGGACTGGGACTTCGACCTAGGCTACAAAGGGAGCCTGAAACTCGTGCAAACTGGCTGGGCTGATGGAGCCAAAAAGATCGAAAAGCTCCGCAACGAGCAGGTCGGAGAGATCGCGGCCACATGGGAATCCGTCACTGCATCTGACTGGGTTGCCGATGTCGTCGGCGAGGAGCTGGACCTTGGGAAATACCTTGAAGGGGACCCCGAATGCTACTTGGATGACCTCGAAACCGACGAGGTGCAGTATCCAGTGCTGGATGTCTGGTTCAAGGGTGGAGGCACTTGTAATGTGACCGCCGAGGACCTCTTCGCACAAGGCGTAGCGCTGCTGGCGGCTGTCGAAAAGATCGAAGCCAAAGGCATCCGGGTCAAGCTGACCGCGTGGTTTCTGAGCGAATCTGCCGGACGGTACCATGCAGCAACCGTCGTCATCAAGCGTCCCGAAGACACGCTGCAACTCCCGGCGCTAGCGTTTGGAATCGCGCACCCAGCCTTTTTCAGACGCTTGGTCTTCGCGCTTCGCGAACGGCAGGGTTTAGACCAGACCAGAGCATTCTGCGAAGGCTTCGGCAGCTACGGTCGAACCGTTCACGGGGACCTGTACCACAAATTCCCCGGTCTCATGCCGAAGAACGCTGTATGCATCGCGCCGGACCTCGGAGACAGCATCGAGGTAGCCTACGGAAAAATCGTACAAACGCTGGAGCGTAAGCTCGCTCCAGCAGCATAGGAGGGGAGAAACGAATGATCTCATATCCAAAAGACCCGAAAGAGCGAGCGAAGTGGAAAGCCGAGGCGAATGAATTCTTAGCAGAGTGCGGGGGCAGGGAAGAGTTCCGAAAGCTCTTGCGTGAAGCGGTCAAGGATTTCCCCGGACGCATTCATATCGTGATGGACGCTGAAGATCGTTGAAGGTTGCTCAGGCAGACAAGCCTCTGGTTTGTCTGTCTTCTGGAACCAGTCAACTACACCAAGAGGAGAGAAACAAATCATGACACTCATCAAAGCGACAGACCACATACGCACCGTCGCGCAGGACCATCTCATCCTCATTGATGAGTTGGAGATCACCAGCGCAGAAGCGTTGCGGTATCCAGCAGAACTCCAGAGAGCCTATGGTTTACAAGGAGAGATTCACCTGCCCAGTTTCCCACTGCAAACATGGCGTGGCTATGCGACAGCGCTGCATGAGTTGGGGCATTTCTTGGACCCCCAGCAGCTCCCCAACCTCGACCAAGACATCAGCGCGTCGATTCTTGGACAGCGGGACATGTTCAGCGATAACCGCATCACCTCTGAACTTGGGGCATGGCAGTGGGCGAGAGCGAATGCACTGGTGTGGAATCAGGAGATGGATGACGTGAGAAACCACTGCCTGCTGAGCTACGCCCACGTTACACGATGGCATCAGTTTGGAATCGAATCGGTCGAGCATGGTCGGTTCTTGGTGTTGGATGACTAGAGAGAAAGGACAACAGAATGCTAAAGAATCTTGACTTTCACTACGACTTTGAATGTTGTGACCAATGCGATGTGCCCCATGATGTCACGGTTGATACACCGATTGAAGAAGTCGCGGCGTTGATCTATCAGGCTGAAGATTGGCGAGAACTCGCAGAAGCGTATCTGGAAGGTATCGCTGAACAACGCAGCGCTGCTGCGGTAGCACTCGCACGAGAGGAGTTGTGGATTGAGTTCGGCAATATCGATGAAGCGGAACTCGAAGAACACGTAGGGAGTTATCAGGATCGCATGGTCGGATATTCAGATCGTTACGGCAATTAAAAGAAAGGACTAAGAGCATATGCTGCCACTACCATCACACGTAAAGCCACTGACTCAGGAACAGTTTGACAAGTTTATAGCAGACCTTGGAGGTAAGCAGGAGTTTGTTAAGCTCGTAGATAAAGTCGCGCAGGACCACGGCTGCTCCCATCTTATAGTGAACCCGTCAGATATTCTCGGCGGCTACAAGTCAGAAGACTAAGCATTGCAACCAAGCGCAGGACAATCTGGTCCTGCGTTTTATGGAGTGCTTACCTATAACTAGAAAGAAAGGACAACAACATGAAAACATTTCACCTGTCGCTCAACCTGAACAACGATGCGTTCATCGTGAACCAATCAACAGAGCTAGTCGCATGCCTTGAACAAGCAGCGAGGCAAATCACCGAACGGAACCCTGAACTATTCACCACGCCGGGAGGAGCAGGCGTCGTTGGAATCCGAGACTCAAACGGGAACACCGTTGGCTCGTGGAGAATTGTGCTCGATGCGAATGAAACAGAACGGAGTGGAGACAACTGATGTTGAAACCAAAACAATACACCTATCACACACATATCAAGGTGGTCTTCAGGACTGCTGACTGGTCTCGCGATGGGGCCGAAGCTATCGCTGACGCGATCAAACTACTCCCCTTACTTGAGGGAGACGAGCTTGCTCCTGACACCACGGTGCAGGTGGAAAGCGCTAACGTGCAATTCGTAGAAGCTGTTGACGCTGACGGCAACGTCATCGTCTAGGCAGGCGTGGAGGGTAAATAGATGCATCTACAAAATCCAAACAGCAATGTCTTTCGGGGGGACCCATCAGCAAACGTGCTGCGATTCCTCGAAGCACACCCGGAGATTCAGGACTGGGTGCGAGCTATCGAATCCAAACCAGAGGTGCATGGCAAGAACAGCTTTGTGCGTGATGTCCTCGGGAAGTTCTGGCACTACGGAACACTCAGTGACAAACAACTCGATGCCGTGCGGCGATCACTGAAGCAGGATGAAGCACGGGCATTGGACGATGCGAATGCAGGACCTGCACCCGAAGGTCGGCAAGTAGTGCATGGCATCGTGCTGAGTACGAAGCCCAGTCGCAATGTGCTGAAGGGACTGCTGAAGATCGAGAACAAGAGCAGGGTCTGGGTGACCGTGCCTGATGACACCGAAGTCGGAGAACGCCTTGCGATCAAGGCAACGTGGAAGGTATCCAAAGACGATCCGAAGTTTGCCTTTGGGTCCCGCAGTGAAGTGTGTTTTCTCGTGGAGGACTAAAACTATGCCCATCATGACACTCGTGGACGATGGCACACTCGATACCGTCGTGGAGTGTGCCAACTGTGGCACCCAGTTCAGAGGGAACTGGCATGGAGACGGTAAGCTGGAAGACTTTGTTGCATGGTTGATCGCTATCGAGAGCGAGGACCATGTGTGTGCAAGTCATCCATTTTTCGGACCCACACACACACTGAAGCAGGAGGGATAGCACCATGAAACAGATGACCGCACAAGATGCGTTGACCTTTATGAATACTGAAGTGCAAATCGCAGGTCCCGGTGAGACGATCATCAACTACACCATACGAGACTGGAAGTGCAGCTATGGACACTCACGGTTCCAAGTCGAACCGGTCAGTGGCGAAGGCTCTGCGTGGATCGAGGAACACAACATCCCAACAATACAGAAAGCGAGACAACCATGAAGACGAGATTAGGGAACGACTACGTAGTCGAGATGGCCCGACCATCTCCTGACCCAACAGATGACGAGGCACCCCATGTGCTAAAGGTGAAAATTGTGTACTTAAAAACCGGCGATGTGTGGGTAGGGGAACTAACGTGGGATGGTGTTGACAGGAGACCTCAAGAGGAGAGGGAATGATAGAACTAGTAGGGTTACTCGCAGTATTTCTCGGCGGTCTTGCAGTGGGATACATCAGCGCACAGTGGACGAGTGCCGATGTGGTCGAGCGCTTCCGTGATGTGGATGGTAAATTCTACGAGCGATGGAAGGCGTTCCAGAAAATTGAAGGACGCAATCGACAGAAGGATGGGACTATGTTAGAATCAACTTACGACAACACACAGCGAGGGGAGATGTAATGCCATCAACACCGACGGACAAAATCTGGAAGCGTACACGAGTAACGAAAACGGATCTCAATCGTCTCGTCAAGACACTCAACACCGTGCTGCCTACTGAGAAATACAAACTCGACTGGACCTTGCGGAAACCACTGCTGATGTCCGACAGGGTAGATGAGGTCTGTCCACGGGCACCCATCCGAGAGGTGTATGTCTACGTCTATGCCATGCTCAAGGGTGCATGGGCAGGACAGCGTGGACTCCGACGCAGCACAAAGCAACAGCGCATCTCCACAAAGCAGAAGCTACAGACCACAGAGATGCAACGTGCAGCGACAGCAGCAATCAAGCGACTGAACAAAAGAGGATGACTGACCTGCCGCTGGACCCGCCGGACCCACCACCGGAGTGTCCGAACTGCGATGCTCCACTGGATGCACTCACACACTGCTGTACGGAGTGTGACTACCAGTCACCGGAACCAGACTACGACCTGATCGAAGAGCAGTGGTTGGATGATTACTACGACAGACATGAGAGGCATTAGCAAATGGGAAACTTAATCTATCCTGATGGCACCCACCGTGATGTTGTCCCAGAGGACGGGAAACATTTCACCCTTGATGAATTGCAGGAGCTGGTCGGGGGATACATCGAGCTACTGCGTAATCCGAAAGGGAAAGACTTCGATGTCGTGCTGAATGAGGAAGGGAAGCTGCACGGGTTGGAAGCCAACCCCGCAGCGACCGAATATTGCGGAGTCACCGGCCTTGATACGCTGGTCGGGAACGTCCTCATCCTTACGGGAGAGGAGCGGTTGCAATGACCTTTAAACACTTAGCTCCTGAACAACAGGCTCGCATGGTGAACGCACTCGCGTGGGGGCAAGGCGGCCCGAGTACACCAGAGCCACAAGAGGAATCAATGGCTACCTATCACAAGTTCTCAATCGACATTGACATCAAGAAATGGTCGGGGTGGACTGAGGAAGTTGCGAACATCCTCGCTGGTATAACCGACAAGCTCATCCAACCGGAGTTCAGCAGTGAAGTACTCAAGTCACCAGCGAGTCGGCTCTCGTTTCACTTGCGGGATTCCGATGGAAATTCCATTGGGAAATGGGAGGTGGTGCGGGATGATTTGGAATGAGCAGCTCTCGGATCAAACCCTTTTCCAGGGGGTACGTCAGCACAGTTCAGCGGGATGCCACAAGCACAACTCCCGCAAAGAAATCCTACGACGCTAGTGTTGACTACAAACAGGCGGTGAAGCTGGGACGAGCTGCTGAACAGCGTGGGGAGGAACGCTTCCTGAATCCGTTCATGTTCAACAAGGCTCGTGCGTGGTGTTGGGCGTGGGAACGTAGTCATGGACAGTGTGCTGGCTGCACACAGTGCGGTCCCGGTGTGCCTATCGTTGCAGAGGAGAGCTTCAAGCACTGGTTGCAACGATATGAGAAACGGAACAAGGGCTACCAAGATAGTCGAAGACAGGTACTGGGAGGGAGAACGGCAGATGAAGAAGACTAAGAGGCAGAACGCACACGGTCTCCGACGATTCGTAGACCATACAGTGGTGGGGATAATAACAGGGGGCTGTGTACTCATGGTGCATCTGCTGGATGCCACCTTGGGTATCGCACTCGCGCTGAGTGGAATCACTACAGCGTTTGTCATCTTGTCACGCGTCCTCTCGGAGAAGACCGACGAAGAACGGATGCTTATGTTCATTGACGAACTGTTGGAGCAGGGTGTTGTCTCGGAGAAAGGGGAGACAAATGAAGAAGAAGAAGTCGAATAGACCACGAGTCCCTGTCCTGAAGTTCTCAGGGGCGGGACCGCATCGCACCAGACGGAACGAACCAAACCGAAAGCAGAAACATAAGACACTTTGGAATACGGAGGAAACTTTGGATAAGACCGCAAAGCAGAAAGACTATCTGGCAACGACGCGCAAGGCAATCACCAAGGAACTCACGGTAGCGGAGGCGATTGTTATTCAGACCTGTCTCAATGGCTACCTTCCACTCGTTGCACAGAGCGAAGACTTCCCTGGCAAAGAACCATTCATCCTGACACTCTCGCGAGTAGTTACACCGCTTGCAAAGGAGATTGATGTGGAACTTACGAAGATAGATACAGAGATCGACGGGCAACTGGACCTGTTCACCGATGGTGACAAGGCGAATGCCAAGAGTGTCATCGACTTCCTTGGAGATAAAGAACAGGAGAAATGATTACACCTGAAGAAGAACTGAACCGATTGTCTGAGGAACGGGATGCACTCAAGCAGGAACTCAGGCAGTTGGTTCAGCAGCGTCGGGCACTCCTGAAGAGCATCCGAAAACTCCGAGGTGAAACAATCTATCTACGGGAACAGCTGGAAGCACTAAAGAGAATGCTCAAGGGAGATAGTAAGAATGAGTTCGACCCCCTCGACCTACGCTTTCAGGACGATGACTACCGAAAGAGCCAACGACTTGAGCGTCTCCTAAAACAAACCAAGCTCCTGAATATCACGCCGGATAGTCGAGTCACTCCCTTCGATACCGAGGGACCGGACGATTTGGATTAGCTGTCTGATGTTTGTGCAGCCGGGGTGATCGAGGTGCGCTTGGACAATCCGCATGTGTCGGGGCACACCGTGCATCAGCAAGCCTGTGTCTTGGTCCTGCCATAACTCAAGAGAACTATTCACAACCCGAGTGCGTCCGGTATATTCAAAGAGCTTCTTGGTCGGGCGATCCCCACTCAGGCGTATCAGGACATCCACCTCACCTGCCACCGCACTTGATCCTCTGGCTGAATCCACAAGGTCAGCCACATCCATGGCACCAATCTTTTTCTGGTGGGCAATCAAGACGATTGCCACATCCAGCCCCACTGTCTGGCGGAGCAACGCCATCACCTTCGTCATCACTGACGAATCATTCTCATCCCCCCGATGCAACTTACGTAAACTATCCACCACCAGTAACAACGGTTGGAAATCCTGCACCTGATTGTGGAGCCATGTACGGTGGCGTGGATCGTGGATATCAAAGGGCGGGTGGGGAATCTGTAGCTGATCAGCCCAGAGTACCGAGCGGAACTGTCGCTTGGCTGTCTTGAGATACTCAGTCCAGAGTCCCGGTGGGGTATCCATCTGCATGAACAGGACGTTGCCACGGTCTCTGATCTTGAATGTTGGATGCAGGAACCATGGGTAGCCATCAGTTAGCGCGGACACCAATGTCATGGTGAGTAGCGATTTCCCGCACTTGGGCTTGCCATATAGCTCAACCAGCCCACCTCTGGGTACGAGGTGATCGATCAACCAAGACTCTTCTGGTAATGAGCGCGAGAAGTATTCTCCCGTAGGGAGAAACGAAGACATTCGCATAGCCTACACCCGACCGAGCGCTTGACGCAACCCATCCCATGATGATAGGGTGGGACTTTCTATGCGAGGTTACAAGAGCACTGATATGCCGTGGCGCTGTAAGCAGTGCGGATGTCTGAATGTCGAGGACATCTGTCATGGGTGCGGGAAGAAGGAGAACAAGAATGGTAGGGGAGATGATGAACGCGAACGATGAACGCGATATTTATAACCGGGAGGAACTCTTACGTGTCGCTGCTCAGATTCTTGCGGGGCAGTGTGCCTATCGCGCAGACACACAGGAGAAAAACATTCCAGCCATTATCACAGCAGCGGAGAACTTGATATGCGCGGTGAACGCACACTACGAACGAAGGGCTACACCCTCACACTCCACTTCACGACGGACACTACCCTCCATACGCAACTCACCCAATCACAAATCGAAGTTGCCCTCTCCAAAGCCAGTGTCGCCTTCGACCACGCCCTCACCGAAATCAGACAGAATGCTGAAGAGGTAATCGATGGACTATAAAAAATTCCTGAGTGACGGGTGGCCCTACAACGCCACAGACAAGCACATCATTCAACGATGGTATGAATCCGGCAAGACCAAACCCCCCACGCCACGGGACCTCAACCATATACGCTGGCGTTTGATGTTTGAATCGAATCGCTTCGCCACAGTGGAGGCCGCGACACAATCGTGGTTCCCCACGCCGCCGCCAGCCCCACCGAATCCACTCGCGCTCTTGCATGTGGAGCCAGGGTCTCGCTTTTTTCTGGACCCCGACCGGAAGCCTGTGGACTATCGAGAGATTACTGCGATGGGGATCATGCGGTGGGCCATTGACCGGAAGTGGGATGAGATTGAAGAGTTCTTTGACTATTGTCGACAACGACGCATCACAGCCATCAGACCCCTGCTGAATCTTGCCTCGAAGTATTGGGCACAGAAGCAACGGAGCAACTGGTATACCGAGGGGGATAAGTTCTGGGCAGCACTCGTGCCCCTCGCACAGAAGGCCGCACAATACGGACTCTATACCCGCGTCTGTTTGTTTGGTGGGGTGGAACCCTTTGTCGGGGGAGAGCTGGATTATCATCGCAGACCTGACGTGATTACTGACAATCCAAAAGCCATCGCACAGATGCACAGCTTCCTTGACCAAGCGGTGGGCACCTTGCGTGATGTGCCGAGTGTGCTGTTTGAGATGGCAAACGAACCAAGTCAAATTGGGTTTGGATACGATTCCAAAATCATCCTAGAACTGGGGGACCATTGCCATGACCTCGCGCCCGACCGACTCATGAACTATGGCGCACCCTGTGATGAAGACAACCTGTTCTACATGACAGGCAAGGCAGACTTCTTCGATGAACATCTGAGACGCATGGAGGGTGATGACTACATGATGTCAGTCAAGCGCCTCGTCGAACACACACAGGTTGACAAGACACAGATGCCCTTCATGTCAGGCGAGTGGATGAATCTTGGGAAGGGAGCTGGCACGGAATCCACGGCGACCGCCTTCGCCACTGCTGCGATGCTGCGATTGAAGCATTGCATCCCTGCGTTCCATGCTCACTGTCTGCTGGAGCCAACCATCCCTGACCCCGCGACCGACGCATGCCTGTCGGCATGGACCCAAGCCCTCGATATGATCCCCATCACTGTGGATGGTGTACCAACCAATGGACATTGGCAGTCGAGTCCATTCTATGAGTTCCGAAAAGACGTTTTCCCGCAGACCGAGGACTCTACACCACAGCATCGCGGACCCGTGCGGATTTGGGGAAGGCGGAGAGGTGATGGCAGCTACATCGGACTCAGCATACGCGAACCCGCAGGGTATGACCTGCCGGGGGACATCGAGACACTTCACCTTGAGCGGTGGGGTGACTGGCAAACCAGATTGGTGATCGCTTAATGGAACTCGAACGACTCCCCACCGAACGGGGCGCACGATTTTACAAAACACACACCGGACTCAAGCTCCCGAGTGTGACCACTATCTTGGGCGTGATTGCCAAGCCAGCCCTCATTCCGTGGGCCGCAACTCAGGAACGCACAGCGGTGATTGCTGCGGTGCGGCGAGCGTATGAGGACACGGTGGAATTGGGAGAGCTACCGGACCCCGAGATGTTCATGGAATTAACAGCAACAGAAATAGAAAAGGAGAAAGCCTACCGGAGTTCCCTACGGAAAGCGGCAAAGATCGGCACCCAAGTCCACGAGCGTATCGAGTGGGAGTTCCTTGGAGAACTGGGCCGACCACGCAAGGAGACTCCACCGCCGTTGGATTCAGCGGAAGCCGAACGGTCCTTCGGGCGAGCGTCTGACTGGCGCAAGGCGACCAATCTCAAGGTTCTCGATACCGAACGCATGGTCGCATCGTTGCATGGACAGTATGCGGGAACGCTCGATGCACTGGTTGAAGTGGATGGTCGGGTGGGCATTCTCGATTTCAAAACCGGCAAGCGCGTCTACGAAGAAGCTCTCCTGCAAGGCTGTGCGTATCGGTTAGCTCTCGCTGAAGAGGGAATCAAAACAGAGACGGGATGGATTGTGCTCTTGCCAAAGAGCGAGGGAGAAGAGCCATTCCAAATTGTGGAGATGCCACCGATTGCCGAACTGATTGCCCCGTGGCAAGCGGCGGTCTCGTTGTATCGTTGGACACGCGAACAGAAGCGAAAGGACAAATGAATGGGAGAACTACGTAACGCTGATTTGTTTTATGGACACAGCATGAAAGGGAAGTCGAGAGCTATTGCTGAGTTAGTCGAACAGGTGTATGCCAAGACAGGCAAGAAGTCCAGGGTTTACATCGGGGATGGTGGGGTTGCCACCTATCAATCGACGGGGTTAATCGAAGCAGGGATTCTTGAGGTCGTGGAGTTCAGTCATCTCCCGGCGGCGATGACCTATTTGAAAGCGATGACCCGAGGGTGGGCACCCAAAGAGGATGGTGTCTGGGGCAAACCCGATGCTGAGTATATGGAAGGCAAGTCACACGGCTTGGTGATCTATGAGGGAGCCACCGTCATCAAGAGCTGGCTGCTTGGAGATATCGCAGAGAAGATTGCCAAGGGTCAGAAGATTGGTGGTGTGAAAGACGAAGGCGGTGAGCTGGTGACTGTTGATGAGAAGCAGGAGGGACTGCCTGACGATTGGCGACGGCATGGGCAAGTGCAAGGCTTGCACCACGGCACAGCCTATCGTGAACTGGAACGGGCGATTCGCACCAGCACCATCTTCAGAGGCAAGGTCATCTGGACCGCGCACCCCACCGAAGCCCCCGACCTCACCGAAGGGGGACGCAGTGGGAAGCATGGCATCATCACAGGGAAGAAGCTCATCGGGCCTGATGTCTGTGGCAAAGCGAAAGCTGCCACCATCGGGAGTCTCTTTGGAAACTGCCTACACTTCGATACGGCTATGGCAAAGAACATCAGAGAGAAGGATGACCTCACCGGACAGAACGTGTCGATGTTGGAACCAGAGTACCGCATCTACACTCGGAGTCACTTTGACCCGGATGGATTGGAGATGATTGAGTTCCGGGCTGGCGCACGGTGCGAGGGACTGCCGCTCTACTACACACACAAGGAACCGGGGAAAGCTGTCCTTGAGTTCTACAGGGACTCACAGTCCAAAGGGAAGGTGAGTGCCGAACGCATTGCCCAGCTACAAGCACTGAAGCAAGGTGTCTAACAACTTGCAATGGGATTCTTTACCGAGTATACTAACCCTTCGACTGCAACACACTAACCCAAGGAGAAGCCACACATGAGTATTGATTTCGATCTGAGCGCACTGCCTGAAGGATTGACTGAGTTGGGGGTAGAAGACCCTGACAGCTATCAGGAAGCGACGGCACCGACTCCACCCAAGTCTGGGTTCTACCGCTTGTTGATCACAGAGGCGACCATCCCAACGAACACAGCGGGAGAAGCCTTGCTTGCCGATGACAAGTATCCGCAAATCAAGATTAACAAAGTTCAGATCGTTGAACCCGCGAGTGCAGAAGGTCGTGAGCTGTATCTGTTTCAGAACTTCAGCTACCGTCCCTATCGAAACAGCACATCCAACAGGCTGGCTGATTTGATCAGGGCACACGACCGCTCTCTGACATGGTCCGACAGCACCGATGGCTTGCGTCGGTTGGGCGAGACCATCGAGTCCGGTCGAACCTTCGTTGCGAAGATTGATTGGGTGGCGAAGGACCGTGATTACTACAACGAAGAGCGGGAGCGCAACGGTGGTGACTATCGCTCAGTGCCTTGGGGAACGTGGGTCCTGCAAGGTGAGGATAAGTTCCCGAAGGATGACCGGGGCACAGCAATCCCCCTGTGGGAAGGTCCAAGTGGGAACAAGGTTGAAGCTCGTGCGGAGTTGACCAAGCTGGTTGCGTCCGATAAGGACACACCACTGGTGCAACTCTAGGGATTGCGGGACTCCATTCTCTTAGGACTGCCGGTCCCGTGGTGCCGTCTCCCAGTGCGGTACCTCCCTCGACGGAGACACGACGGTCTGTTCTCCGATGGAGTTCTCGCAGGGAGTGGCTACGGTTTTCTTTGGTTCGGAGCTGTGGTCACTCCCACTTTTGTAGGAGGACATACCTTATGACAACAAACATACTAATTCCCAGTGTTACGCTTTCGGATATTGTCGAACGCTATACAGAGAACTACTTGCGTGTCTATCGTAAGTCGATCTCGTCAGATGTCTGTCGCCTTCGACGTATCGCTGAACACCTTGGCGATGTCCCAACTGTTGAGGCACTTGAAGCCTACCTCACACACATGCCTGGGTCAGCCGCCACACGCAATCGCTATCGTGCGGTGATGAAGCACATGCTCCGAAAGTATCCCGAATTTCTCACACCGAGCGTGCGGTATGGGTCCTTTCAGTTTCCCCAATGCCTGACGTTGGAACCTGAGCTGAACCAACGGGATGTGCGCCTGACCGAACAGCAGGAACGTGACCTGCTTGCGAACATGGGTGATTCCTTACGCGCACTCTTCATGCTGGCCTGTGATACCGGCTTGCGCCGAGGTGCCTTGTGCCAACTGCATGCACGGCATGTTGATATCAAGAAACGCACCATTACCGTACCTGCAAATATCCAAAAACAGAAACGCACACAGAAGATTCCAATGACCGACCGAGTGTGTGTGTTATTGAAGGAACGCTTGGCGAAGGTTGGTACACGGAAGCCACTGTTTAAGTGGAACCAGTATGCGTGGGACCAAGCACGGAAGAAAGCCGATGCCCCTGACATCAGGTGGCATGACTTGCGCCATGAGTTTGGATCGAGACTCCTCGATGAGAAGGTCTCACTACCCACCATCCAGCGTCTGTTGGGGCATCAGCAAATCACTACCACCATGCGCTATCTCAACGCCACCGATGTCGAAGATGAAGACCGGGCAGCTATCGCTCGACTGGCATGACCACCAAACCGCCGCTCTGTCGTGGGTGTCCACTAGAGAAGCGGGGAACTGGATTTGGAATACCAGATGGAGGCTTCGCCAAGGAAGTGCTGGTTGTGGGAGAAGCCTTGGGAAAAGATGAAGCCGCCACTGGTAAACATTTCCAGGGACTCGCCGGGTGGCAACTTAGTATGCTCCTCGCACGGGCGGGGCTGAGTCGAGACGATATCTTTGTGGAGAACGTCATCCACTGCCAGCCACCACAGAACAAACTCTCACATGCGCCCTACGAGTTCACTGCGATCAATCATTGTCGGCCCTTACTTGATGGCAGCATTGAGAGGCTAGCCCCCAAAGCCCTCGTAGCCTTGGGCAATGTCCCCATGCGGCGGCTGACTGGTCAATTAGGAATCATGCGCTACCGTGGGTCTATACTCGACGGACCCAAGGGGATTCCCGTGGTGCCCACCTTCCACCCGAGCTTCCTCCTTCCACGGAAACGAGAGAAGAGTTCAGCCAAGTGGACAGGCCCAGTGATTAGTGACATCAGAAAAGCGATACGCATCGCACGAGATGGCTTTACCAAACGCATTCCAAAATATCTCCTCGACCCCCACCCCCACCAAGCGATGCGGTTCGTGCAGGAATACGAACGCACACCCGATTGCTATCTGTCGTGGGACATCGAGACCCCCTATAAAATAAACAAAGACGAATCACAGCTTGGAGAATCCACCAGCGCAGACATCCTGCGTATCAGCTTTTCATTTCGCGTAGGTCATGCGATGTCGGTGCCATGGCAAGCCCCATGGATGCCAATCATCACCACACTCCTCGGTGTGAATAGGCCAATGGTGGGATGGAATGCCAAGGCATTCGACATCCCTATCGTGCGGGATGCTGGTGTTGAGGTGAACGGAGACCTGCACGATGGCATGAATGCCTTTCATGTGTGGTTGCCGAACCTGCCCAAAGGATTAGAGTTCGTGACCTCACTGTGCTCTGACCATATTCAACCGTGGAAACATCTGAACCTCGCAGAACCTGCACTCTACAACTGTATCGATTCGGATGCCGCACTAGAGAACTTCCTCCATATTGAACGTGTCTTGAAAGGGCAACAGCTATGACCACCAATATGACCACCAAACTTGGGGACTTGCGAAAGTGCCAACAGGATTTAGCCATCGCCAAGCAGCCGGGGAATCACGAGGAATTCCAAGAATACATCGAACGAACCATCATCCATGCACAGTCTGCTGCCGGAAGGGTCTGTTGCCCATGGTCCGGTCATGTGAACCATACCTTTGCAGAGGTTTGGAAAGAAGAGTTCCTGAATCTCTGGGAGAAAACCCTGAGTCGATTACGGGCTGAGATTGAAATCGCAAAAGACGAAGCACGAACAGAAGCTGAAGAGGTCCTCGAAGAAACCGAGCCGATTGCCTATGGATAAAGAAGGATACATGCCGGTAGCGAAGCGACAGGACTGGGGAACCCCACAAGACCTGTTCGATCAACTCCACACCGAGTTCCCCTTTACCCTCGATGTGTGTGCGTCGAACGAGAATGCGAAGTGCCAGAGTTTCTACATCAGAGATGCACTTTCACTTCCATGGAGACCCAACACTTGGTCAGGCTGGTGGTGGTGCAACCCTCCATACGGACGAGAGCTTACGCGGTGGGTAGAGAAGGGTGTCACGGAACGGCATGGCGTCATGCTCCTCCCGGCACGAACCGACGTAAAGTGGTTTCAGGATTACCTGTGGGATGAACACACACATGCAGCGAGACCAGACATTGAACTCCGATTCCTCCGAGGGAGGTTGCGCTTTGAGGGTGCCGCAGCGTCTGCTCCGTTCCCGTCACTCATCGCTGTGATAAGGTAAACGCTTTCGGGTTCGCACATGGTGTGCGGCACAGTCTGTGGCATAGTTCAACCCACGCTCATCGCGCAGCTATGCTCAGACTGTGGGGGGACCGTCACGATCTCCCGCCCGATTCTTTTAGACGAATGCTATGGCACGAACCCGTTGGGATTTCTATCTGGACTACGTGCATCATCTGGACCCAGTGCTCTGGCAAATGGGCAAGGTCCACGGGGTGCGTGTGGATAATGAGGCGAGACTTGACCTACAACACAAGCTCAATCGGCGGGTTGACCATTACAAATCGTGGGCGGCACGGCATGCGCCGATGGAAATTCGTCCGACCAAGCGATTCAAGAACCTACCCGAGACCGACCTCCCCATTGAACCGATCCCGGTCAGGAAACCCACCAAAGTTTGCTCACGGTGTGGAGCCTACCCCGTTACGAAAGCGAAGCACACCACGAGGAAAGGGGGGCGTGGGGGCATCCCCCTTAACCCCTGTTACAAAGCGGAGATTCTCACCCGAGACGAACGCATCAATGAATACAATGTGCGTCTGCCGTTTAACCCCCTGAGCACCGACCAGTTAAAAGACTATGCCGCACACCAGCAACACGCACTCGGACTGAACAAGGACACCGGAGAGCGGTCGGTGTTGAATGAAGACCAGTTGCAGAAGCTCGTCAAGCACTACGGCACGGACCATCCGATCTATGCACTGGTGCTCAAGGGCCGAAAGGTCAACACCACCAAGACCCGCTATGTCGATGCGTGGATACCTGATGCGCGTGGGTATATCTATGGACGCTACACCCACAACCCAGAGACCTTTCGGTTAGCGCAACAGGAACACAACCTGATGAACGTCAGTCATCGTGGGGATGTCCCCTATGCTGACGATGTGCGGCGATGTATTATCCCCAGCGAAGGGTGTGTGTTTGTTGAAGCGGATTCCTCGTCTATCGAAGCGGTGATGTCGGGGTGGTTCATGGGATCACAAAGCTACATGGAGATTGCCCGACAGGGAGTGCATGCCTATGCTGCCTGTCGTGAGCTGGGTTTGGAATGGAACGCTGAGAACAAACGCTTGGTCAAGAACAGCCCCAAGCATGCGTTGTTATATGCCCGGAAGAAACGAGTCACCCACGGTGTAAGTTATGGCATGGGGGCAAAGCTGTTGCATGAGCAGTATCCCGATGCCTTTCCCTCGGTGAAGGAGGCGAAGGCAGAGATTGCCCGGTTTCTGCAACTGCTCCCCGATCTTGCCGCATGGCACACGGACCTGCGAAAAGAAGCGTGGCGCAATGGCTATCTTGAAACCCCGTGGGGACTACGCAATTATTACTATCAGGTCTATACGAAGGACACTCGCACGAAACAATTCAGACCGGGTGAGGATGCAAACGCTGTCGTCGCGTTCAAACCGCAATCCTCGAATGCCCTCTTCCAACGGGAGAACCTTGCCTTGCTAGGGAAGAGTTGGGCGGCACCGTATATGTGTGCCATTGGACATATCCATGACTCGCAATGCCTCGATGTGCCAGAAGACAAAGTCGATGCAGCAGTGGCCTTACTGACAGAGATTATGACGCGACCTATCCCACAAATGGGAGGACTCACGATAGATGTGGAAGTCAAGGTCGGAAGAAACTGGGCCGACATGGAGACGGTATGAACTTTCAAAAAACTTTTGACTGGAAGGTGACCTTCACCTTCATGTCAAACGGGTCACAAGCCATGGGCCAGGTGCATCTCATTGCACAATCATGGGAAGAGGTAGTCGCTCTCGCGAAGGAAGCTCCGTTTGTTGCACTGACTGAAGCCACAGACGATGAAGACATGGGACCCATGATGGTCGAGACTGGGAGTCGGATTGATCAGATGGAAATTGTCGGCATCGAAAAACAGACCGCCACACTGGTGCCAATAGGAGAACTCGTTGGATGAAATACGTGATCGATATGGATGGGGTCTTGGCTGATTTCAATGCCGCCTTTGCGAGAGTGCTGGACCCGGAAGGCACCATCATCCCGGTAAAGAAAGGCACTTGGCCTGAGATGTGGAACTGGCCGCACCAGTTCTTCCCCCGAGAGTATGTCGATGAAGCCTGGGAACGGGTGCATGACAGTCCGTTCTTCTGGCGGGACCTCGGTGAGTTCAGGTGGACAGGGAAGACACTACACCTCCTCGGAAAGAAGCAGCGGATGTTAGGGGATGAGGTCTACTTTGTCACCGCTCGTGTCGGAACACGGGTCAAGACCCAAACCGAACTCTGGCTTCGGGCGCGTGGTTATCGCAACCCTACCGTGATCGTCGTTTCTACGATGAAGAAGTGGGGTGTGGTGAATGACCTCGACGCTGATGTGGTACTCGATGATAAGCCGAAGATTCTGACAGACATCCATACGTATGCGACAACCAGTGTGCGGTGCTATCTCCAAGTGCATCCCTATAACATGCTCTTTGCTGGAGAACATGCAGAGCGTCTTGGCATTACCCCAGTCTCGACACCCATGAAAGCATTACAGGAAGAGGAGCTAGCATGACACTGGAAGAAGTGAAACGCTTTCGTGAGGAGATGCACGAGCAGTCCATGTCGATCATCGAGAAGAAAGGGCACGACTACAACCACAAACAACAACACCAAGGTGACACCCTGTTTAACCTACGAGTCGCAGCGATTCTTGGGATCATCGACACGCCCAGTCAGGGGGTCCTGGTGCGCTTGTGCGATAAGATGATGCGACTGGCAAGTCTGATGTCTCCCGGTGTGGAAGCGGAGATCAAAGATGAATCTATCCAAGATACGATTGCCGATGTGCATAACTACATTGATTATGCGTATCTCCTTTTTATGGAAGAACAGCAGAAGAGACGCCTCCCAGTTTCCTACTCCGAAGGTCGTCCTCTCTGTGAGGTCCTCTTTCCGCAAGACTCTGAAGAGTAGGCGATTCCGTTGGGCGTTGTGGTTTGCGCTGGTGATTTTCTTTATCGCGCTTACTGGATAGCTGGGGGAATGATGAGCTTCACTACCCGGCAGGGAGCCATCTCCGTGAGTGCCGCTCGCACCACATGCACCCCGTAGGGTGTGACCAGTTCCTGAATCGCCTCCGTCAGTGTCGCAGAGATATCACTGGTCTGGAGTTCTTCAAGTGTCAAGGTGGTTAGTACTGAGTAAATCGCCGCGAGGGAAATCTCAGACATCACCTCATCAGGATCAAAGGTGGTTGAGAGGAGTTGCTTCAGGTCCTCCACGGTATAGGTCACCACCACCCCCGCCGAGAAGGTCTTCCCGTTTGCGGCGACCATCACCTGTGGGCGCAGGTCCACCGACTGGCGAACAATAGGATATGTTTGCAGGACCGTCACGACCGGCCAATACCAGTGTATCCCCGGCGTGAGTTCGACCAGTCGCTTCCCTCTGACCCACTTCACCCCACCATGTGTCGTGGGGATGATGATCCATTTTGGAATAAACTGCCGAACCCACGCCGCAATCTGCCCAATCCACCCGAGTGCGCTGTCCATGTGGTTAGTGCGCGGTTACATACAGACTAACTTCCATGTTCAAGGCAATCGCTTTGATCTCAGGTTTTGTCCAAGTCATAGTCTTTCCTCCTTTATTGGTTTTCATGTTGTTTGACAGCAGCTTTGTAGAGTTCTTGGAAATGCCAACTCCCAATGATGTAAGTGTTCGAGGCTGTGCCCTTGGTCACCAGACCAATCACCTGTGCTTTGTCATTCACGACAGGGGCACCACTCATCCCGCCGAGGAGTGAGCCAGCCATTTCCAAACTGAACCACCTCGGTCGGGTGCGAGCGACATTACTCACATAGAAGAATGGATTCCGTTCACCACGCGCAAAACCATACGTCGCCACAACCGTGCCAACCTCGGGTACGATGGTGAGTGCGGTGAGTGCAGGGAGTTCCCGAAAGATATCCCCCTCCAGCAACGCAAGGTCGTCTTCCGGTCGTGGTGGGAAGATGGTGGAAGACCGAGCAATAATCTCCAATGGTCTGGACTGGTCATCGACCACCCGAAACTCAAAGCCATTCACCGTGACCACGCAATGCTCTGCGGTTAGGCCCCACCCGCGCTCTTGGTTAATGGAGAACGCAGAGCAGGTGCCCCATCGCACCACAGGTCCGGTCATCCGAATGCGGGTAATGGATTCCCGCATCTGTTCTGCTAGCCCACTCAGGTCTTTCGCTATTGTTTGGGGAGTCATGCACATGGCAAGCACAAGGCTTACCGCTAGTAGCCACCGCATCTCCGACTCCTTCATCCTCCCTAAATAGCCATAATGGTAGAGCGATCAATCGCCTTACTCCCCTTACACCACCCCCCACATGCGGTACATTGGTATCGTTGGTAACTGCGGGTGGCCGAAGAATAAAACCAAGAGGGATTCGTCTTGAGTGTAGGCAACCCACAACGTGGACACCCCTCTGGCTTCCCCTTGATCAACCCCATATGTGGTGAATCCACAATCAGGGGGAGCATCTTTTCGTAGGCTTGCTCCAACACCTTCACATCTTTTCTGCAATGGTCAATGATGTAATCCGCTGCCTTCGGATCACCTCCACTTGCCAGGTTCCATTGCTTTCCACCCACTGAGGTCTTACTCACTGGGAGATCAAGGAACTGTTGGACTGTTGCGAGTCGGTTCGAGGTGAGCTTTAGTTTGGATTTCGCGGTGCGCCACCCATCAATGTGTGGAACTGGCGGCAGTGGAGCCATGCCATGGTGCATCAGTCGGGTGTTGACGAACTTCTGGTCGAACCCCTTTCCAAACCATGTAATCCACGCATCGGCTTCTGCAAGGATGGGATAGATATGCTCCAGTAATCTACGGTCGTTGATCGGATCGTTCACTTGGTGGCATGTCTTACACACCCCATTGAAATCACGTAACGCAGGTACGTAGACCCGTGGGGAATCCAAACGCTTCCAACCAATACAGAGTACATAGCCGAAATTCGCTGAGAGATTCGTGGATTCGATATCCCAGACGATCACATTCCGCTTGCGTTTCTTCGGCATAGCAGGCTAACGTAACACGTAAACTCCTAAAGAATCAATGAGTTAGGCGAGTGGTGGTCCGCCGGGACCCATGCCGGGACCGGACATTGCCCCTGGACCCAATGGCATTTCTTCACCATTAAACCGCACCTTGCTCATCCCCATCTGTGAGAGGACCCCAATGAGCGCTTCCATCAAGGCTTGCCCGGA
>Ga0208179_1000130_pt1 | contig 58295 bp, 58 predicted proteins | sample Malvired_Geostar_FD_184238 | JGI IMG/M metagenome (GOLD analysis project Ga0208179, IMG submission 184238) | Marine viral communities from the Global Malaspina Expedition - Malaspina viral metaG DeepMed_Geostar (SPAdes) (version 2) | ecosystem: Environmental > Aquatic > Marine > Oceanic | place... | reverse complement strand
GCAGTAACCGCAGCATGGGATGATCCCGGCGCAGATCGGCGCCGATTTCGCCGATCACCCGGCTCTGCGCGCCGGTGAGCTCGAACGGCAGGCTCCGCAGCAGCTTCCGCAGCAGGCGGTCGCCATCGAGAACCGGCGCCGCCAGGGTCTTCTGTCCGGCTCGTTTGGACAGCATGCCCAATTGGTGCGCCACCATTTCTTCCATCACCAGGCGCTTCACCGCCGGGTGGTTGCCGTCCAGCAGCAGATCCACCGGGTCATCGGGGCCGGGGTGATGCAGCATTTCCAGGGCATTGGCGAGACTGGGCAGGTGGCGTTGGTCCAGCAGATCGGAAGGAATCAGTTCCTCGGGAGTGTGCTGGCGCAGGATATCCAGCGCCTGGCCGGCCAGATTGCGCAGTTGCCGCTGGCTGACACCTTCGGTGGTGGGGTAGACCGGGGTCAGCGCGCGCTCCAGCGGTGGCAGCTCCGGGCCGAGCTGATACTCGGGATGATAGAACTCCAGGCCGGCGGCGCCGGGGCGGGGCTCGCCATAGACCCGGATCGGGCGGCCTTTTTCCAGGTTATTCTTTTGCGCGGCGCTGAAGTGATAAAAGCGCAGGGACACCAGGCCGGTGCCGTCGGCCACCTTGCACAGCAGCGAGCGGCGCTTGCCGAACACCACATCGGCGGCCAGGACCTCGCCCTCGATCACCACGCCTTGTTCCGGGCGCAAAGCGCCGATGGGCGTGATACGGGTACGGTCCTCGTAACGGAACGGCAAATGGAAGAGCACGTCTTCCACCGTGCTCAAGCCCAGACGTTCCAGTTTTTCCGCGGCTCTGGGGCCGACCCCCTTGAGCCGGGACAGGCCCATCTCCGCCAGTGATACCGCCATCGCTCGCTATGTCGTCGCAGTGAATGGGGGGCGGCGCGGAGAGCCGGGTCTCAGGCCGCCAGACCTTCGCGGGGTACCGCGTGGCGCAGCACTTCAATGGCCTTGGGCCGGGGGAAGCTGTCCCGCCAGACCAGGGCAATGGTGCGTGAGGGCACCGGCGCGGTGAACGGACGCACGGCAAAAGTGCTTTTGTCGTAGCCGTGCTGATACAGCGCGGAGTCCGGCAGTACCGTGATGCCCAACCCGGAAGCGACCATGTGACGCAGGGTTTCCAGGGAGCCGCCCTCGATCTGTACCAGATTGCGTTGACGCTCGGAGTTGATCGCCGGGCATAGTTCCAGCACCTGATCGCGGAAGCAGTGACCTTCGCCGAGCAGCAGCAGGGTTTCGTCCAGCAGCTGCTCCGGGCGGATGTGCTGCTGCTTGGTCCAGGGATGGCTCGCCGGCAGCAGCACGGAGAAGGATTCCTCGTACATCTTGGCCCGCACCAGGCCGCCGCCGGAGAACGGCAGAGCGACGATGATGGCATCCAGCTCCCCGCGCTCCAGCTTGCCGCGCAGCACATGAGTGTAGTTTTCCTCAATGAACAGCGGCATTTCCGGCGCTTCCGCGTGCACTCGCGGTACCAGAGTCGGGAACAAGTAAGGCGCAACGGTGAAGATGGCACCCACTCGCAGCGGCGAACCGAGCTGGTCACGCTGGCTCATCGCCATCTGCTCCAGCAAATCGGCCTGTTCCAGTACCCGTTGTGCCTGGGCCACAATAGGCTCCGCCTGGGGCGTGACCACCACTTCCCGCGGGCGGCGCTCGAACAGAGGCATGCCGAGCTGTTCCTCGAGCTTCTTGATGGCGGCGCTGAGAGTGGGCTGACTGACATTGCACACCTGGGCCGCGTGACCGAAGTGCCGCTCACGAGCCAAAGCGACCAGATAGCGAAGTTCTGTTAGCGTCATGGCAATAATATGTAGAGGCAATTGTGACCATTGTGCCCAAGAGGAAACCGATGAGCCATATCCTAATTGCCGGATTGGGAGATCTGGGCGGCGGCCTGGCGCGGGCGCTGAGTGACGAGGGTCACAGCATCAGTGCCATTCGCCGGAGTCCGCGGGCCCCCCGCGGGGTCCAAGTGTATGCCCAGGACCTGGTTCGCGATACCCCCTTGCTGCCGCCGGAGCCAGTGGATCTGCTGGTGATCGTGATGACACCGTCGGAATACTCCGAGGCCGGCTATCGGGCCGCTTATCTGACCGCCCCCGGCCGTTTGCTGGACGCTCTGGCGCAGCGCCAGCCGTTGCCGCCGACTCTGTTTGTCTCCAGCACGGCGGTATACGGCGATCTGCAAGGGGATGTGGACGAGGACACCTCGCCGGTTCCACGGCGCTATAACGGCCAGGTGATGCTGGCGGCGGAAGAAGCCATCAGCGCCCGGGCGCCGTCCACGGCGGTGCGTTTCTCAGGTATTTACGGGCCGGGCCGCACCCGTCTGTTGCGCAAGGTGGAACAGCTTAGCCAGGGACAGGACGCGCCGCCGGCGCCGGTGTGGACCAACCGTATTCACCGGGATGATTGTGTCGGCCTGCTGCACACTTTGGCCAGGCGTTGGCTGGCCGGGCAGACGGTATCGCCGGTGGTGCTGGGCACCGACAACCATCCGGTCAGCAACCTGACGGTTTACCGCTATCTGGCCGAACTGCACGGCTGGCCGCTGACGCTGGAGGAGGCCCCGCCCAGCGGCAAGCGGCTGTTCAGCCGGTTTATCGCCGAAGGCGGCTACCGCCTGCGTTATCCCGATTACCGGGAAGGGTACCGGGGGCTTTCCCAGGTCTTGTAAACATGAATCCAGAGGCCACTACGAAGCCGCTGTGGCTATCTCTGTTGGATCTCTCCGTGAGGCCCGGCCCACGGTGTAGAATGACCTCCCGCGTGGCGCCGGTTCTTGCGCGCCGCCGCGGAATCAGTAGAGTGTGCGCCTCTCGGGCCTGAAAGCATGGCCCGGGGCCGCCCGCGGCGCCTTGCCGGCGTACCGGTGGCCTGCTAAACGGAGCCCAGGCACGGTCACGCCGGGATCGGGCTCCACAATGGCCGACGCAGCGTCGGCGCATGGGAGTGAAACGATGACCGTACCCGTAGCTGTTGTAATGGGGTCCCAGTCCGACTGGGACACCATGAAAGAGGCCTGTGACGCCCTTAGCCAATTCGCGGTGGGCTGGAAAGCCCAGGTGGTGTCCGCCCACCGCACCCCCGAGCGCCTGTTCGAATTTTCCCGCAATGCCGCCGATGAAGGCTATCGCATTATCATTGCCGGTGCCGGCGGTGCCGCCCATTTGCCGGGCATGATTGCTTCCATGACACCGTTGCCGGTGCTGGGCGTGCCGGTGCAGAGTCGTACTCTGTCCGGTCTCGACAGTCTTCTGTCCATCGTGCAAATGCCCAAGGGCGTGGCGGTGGGCACTCTGGCTATCGGTACCGCGGGGGCCTATAACGCCGGTCTGCTGGCGGCGCAGATGCTGGGTAGCCACGATGACGCGCTGCGCCAGCGCATCGCCGAGTGGAAAGCCGCCCGCGCCGATGAAGTACTGGCTAACGCGGATCTGGGGCAGGGCTGATGAATCGGGTACTGGTATTGGGTGGAGGCCAATTGGGGCTGATGATGGCGGAAGCCGGAGCCCGTCTGGGGCTGGTGGTGGATCGTTATGACCCGGAGCGGGCATTGTTGCTGCCCGGCACGTCCGACCTGCCGGTACCCATCGATCTGCAGACCTGCCTGGAACGCTATCCGGTGATCACCGTGGAACGGGAAGCCTTTCCCGCTAGCGGCCTGTCCGCCGAACTGGCCAGCAGCGACCGCTGTGTGGCTCGGGGTGCCCTGAAGGTAATTCCGGACCGCTTCGACCAGAAAACCATGCTCGACAAACTGGGGATCCCCACCGCCGAATGGATGAACCTGGATCGCGCCGAGGATCTGGGTACCGCCATTCAGCGTTTTGGCGGGGTGGTGGTGAAGGCGCGCAGCGGCGGCTATGACGGCCGTGGTACCTGGATCCTGGATGCCGGCGACGATACCTCGGTGGTGCCGGTGACGGAATTGGTAGGCCAGGCCATCATCGAGCGTAAGGTGCCGTTCCGGCGTGAGCTTTCCATCGTCGGAGCCCGCAATCTGCAGGGCGACACACTGTTTTACCCGCTGACCCGCAACTGGCACGTGGATGGCATTCTGCGCTTGAGCCTGGCTCCCGCCCGTGCCTGCGAGACGTTGCAGCAACCCGCCGAAGCCATGCTCAAGGGCATCATGGAAGAGCTGGGTTATGCCGGCGTAATGGCGGTGGAGTTCTTCGAGGAAGAGGGCCAACTGGTGGTCAACGAGATCGCCCCGCGTGTGCATAATTCCGGCCACTGGACCCATGAAGGCGCCGACTGGTCGCAGTTCGACTTACACGTGCATGCCCTTGCCGGCGTGCCGTTGCACGCGGTGAACGTGCATGGTCCCACCGCCATGGTGAACCTGATCGGCACACCGTTCGACCAGGCCTGGCTGCAACATCCGGGGGTAGTGCATTGGTACGGCAAATCCGTGCGCCCCGGACGCAAACTGGGGCACGCCAATCTGGTGGCCGACACCCTGGAGGAACTGCGCGAAGGGCTGCGCGCCTGGGCCGACGTGCTGCCGGAAGGGTTCGAGGCGGTGTTGGATTCGGAACTGGGCCTGTAAATCCGGATCCGACTGGCAATGCGATCAAAAAAAGAGGGAGCGGATGCTCCCTCTTTTCGTTTCGGGGATCAGAGGAGACCGCAGGCGGGCAAGCCCGGCCGGTCCTCGGTGGTGAACTGACAACCGTAATCGGGATCGGCCACCACCGCCGGGTCGAGAATCTCATCCCCGGCCGGTTTCACCGAGTTCTGTTCCCAGTTGATCATGTCGGCGAAGGCGGTTTCCTGTTCTTCCTGGGTGAAATCACAGTGCCCCGGAGACCGCAGTGCCCGCTGTACCAGCCAGGTGTCGCTGCCGTTGGCCTCGGCCCGCTCGCGGTAGATTTGGGCATGGCGGAACGGCACATACAAATCTCCCAGGCCCTGCAGGCTTACCACCGGAATGGTGAATTCGCCGTTGACCACCGGAATCCAGCGCAGGCCGTCGCCGCGTGGGCCGTTGGCGGCGGGGTTCGCCTCCACTCTCAGGATGGTGTCGTTGAAGGCCTGTTCCTCGGCGGTGAGAGCGGGGTCGTTATCGAACTGATAGGTGACGCCGGCATTGCCGGTGAGATTGTCGGCGAGGATGCCGTTGACGGTGCCGTCGCGCCCGCCGGTGCCCATCACCACATGCCAGTAGTAGGTGGTGTACCCGATGTCAGCGATGGGGCGCTGTCCACCGGACAGATTACGGGACAGCGCCATCATTTGCTCGCCAGTAGCGGAAGGCACGCCTAAGGAGCCGGTCGGGTTGGTCTCGGATGGCGGTATAGGGGGTACATCCCACATTACCGCGCCGATGGCGTTCGTATCGAAGTTGGTGGCCGGGATGCCTTCCAGCGGCGGCACACTGTTGTCCGCGGTGTGCGCCAGATGCTGGGCGGCCATGGTGAACCAGGCCAGATAGTTGAATTCGAGCGTATCCGCCACCACGCCGCACATGGGCACGGCGCCGTCGTAGTGCACGACGTTATTGGCGGTGTCGTAGGTTTCCTGCTCGATGGCGGCGGCGGTGACGTGCCCGCCCATGGAATGGCCGGTGATGTAGATCTTGCTCGGCGTATCCAGTTCGCGGCCGTTGGCGCTGGCGATCTCGTTGAACGCCAGCGCCAGTTCGTTGGTGTCCTCGACGCCGGTTCGTACGTCATAGTAGTTGGTGGAGTAGCTGGAGGCCGCCCAGGCGTAGCCGTTGTCCAGGAACCAGCCCCGCAGGCTCGGATTGGAAACGGTCAAGGTCTCGCCCTCGCCGCGATAACCGTGGGCATACATCACCAGTTTGCCGTTCCAGTTTTCCGGCACTTCCATCCGGTAACCGGCGCCGTTGGGCCGCACGCCCCACCAGCGGCTGGCACTGTCGTGCCCTTCCAGGGCCTCGAATGGCAGGCTGGCTTCGTCCGCCGTGAAAGTACGCTGATCCTGGACGCGGCTGGGTTCGCTCGGCGCCGGGTCCCGGTCGCTGTCACCGCCGCAGGCGGCGATGCTGGCCGCGAGCAAGCCTATGGCCAGAGGTTTAAGAGATATAACGGAATGCGAGTCCATCTGGTGTCTCCCTTTCTTTATTGGTGTTATATAAGTAATTATTTATTGTGTTTCGCTATGCGGAATAGTCTTTCTATAAAGCGAAACGCACTCAATATGAGAGGCGGTTACGATGGCGTCAACCTGTGAAAGGGAAGAGGTGGGACCTGAATCGCAAAGCGTCGCCGAATCACAAACGGCGGGGCGGGATCGACCCGAAGGGGGCGGCGGAGCCCCCCCTCCGCGAGCCGGCTTTTAGTTAGAAATCCACTCGTTGCATTGCCAGATCGGTGATCTGAACAGTGCCGGCGACGGTTTGGTCGAACACCAGCTCCACCGCGTTGAGGTTGGTGAAGTCCACGCCCTCGAAGGCGGTAAGGGGAATGGCAACGGAGTTCAAGGTGGTTTTTTGCGAGCCGTGATTGGCATCGTCATAGAAAGTGTGACCCGGCGGATAGAACAGTCCGTTGCCGTAATCGCTGGCGGCCACGGCGGCGCGGTTACCGTCCATGTCCTCGAGCACCACCTGGAAGTCCTGGCCGTCCGTATTGTCAGTGTCGCCATGCGAGATGCCGACGCGTACCGATAACACCTGATAGTCCGTGGCGTCGGTGCCCAGCAGCTCGGAGCGGTACGTGGCGGCGGTATCCCAGACCATGAACAACTGCTCGGCGATATTGAAGGTCGGCGTGGCCACGTCACAGCCTTCCCCGGGCCGGCCGTTGGTTTGACAGATGCCGAAGCGGGAGAAGCCGTCGAATCGCACCGCGCCACCGAGATTGTTGGTGGTCAGGCTGGCCGGATCCAGGGTGTCGTCGATGACCAGTCGCTGCCCGGCGGGTGCGTGCACGCTGAGCAGAAAGCGGTCGTCGCAGGGTGCTTCACCGGCTGGACAGAGTGTCTCCGGCACAGGCGTCTGGCCATTCCAATAGGCACCGAACTCCTCTTCGCCACCGATGAAATAGCGAAAGAAGGAAGCGATGAAAAACAGCCCGTGGGCTTGCTGCATTTCCGGCGTGTCGCGGCCGTTGCCGGCGGCGTTCTCACCACACCAGGGATCATCGCCGTCGCTGTCCAGGATGGTCCAGTCGTCCGGGCGGGTATCGGTGGTCCAGACGGTATTGTAATAGTTGTGGTTGGCGCCCATCGGAATCAACTGGAATTTGGCATAGGGGTCGTTGTCCACGGCGTAGCGGCTGGTGTCGTAGGCAAAGTTGCCCATCAGATCTTCCACGTCGCCGTCACAATAGCCGGCCAGGGACAGGAAGTTCACGTTGCTGACGGTCTGAGTGTTGTAATCGGTGGGGGCCAGGGCGAACACCGCCGTGATGTTGTGAGGCTCGGGCTGGGCGCGGTTATACAGCACGGTTTGGTTGACCCCCTCGCCACCCCGGGAATGCCCCATGATGCCGATCCGGCTCATGTCGAGCTTGCCCATCAGGTTGTCCAGACCGTTGCCGCCGGCCTGATTGATGGTGCGAAACTCATCCAGATGGCGGACCACCAGCATGGCTCGGGCCAGGGCGCCGGTATCGCCGTTGCCGGGGCTGCTGTCATGGTCGTTGATATCGTTGGCGTCCACGGAAATGACGGCATAGCCGTGGCTGGCCAGATTTTCGGAGATGTACTGGTAACCCCGATAGCTGGGGATCGGGTTTTCGCAGTCGTCATCGTCGATGCCGCGGCCGTCGTAACACGTGCCATGGCGGCCATGCAGGAACAGCACCAGCGGGAACGGGCCGGCTTCGCCCTCAGGGTACTGAATATAACCGTGAATATCGGTTTCGTAACTGTCGCCATTCTTGTTGTCCACGACGGTCATGCGGCCGAACTGGTATTCATTCTCTGATACACCATAGGCGCCGGTGGTGGCGGCATCGGCGGCCACCGTATTGGTGATCGGGTCCGGTTCAGTCTTGGCCGCCGGCGGAGGGTTGTCGGAGGAACTGTCGCCGCCACAACCACTAAGAATCAAAGAGATGGAAAGATAAAGTGCTCCCGGACCCTTGAGTGACAAGGGCGACATGCTGATGCTCATGCTGTTTTTCCCCTTTTGCTGATAACGGCAAGCGTCCCAGGAGGACCAGACCGATAAGGCAATAGAGATGCCATTTCCTGACCGGTTTCAGGGGAAAACAAACTGAGGAGTAGGTAAGGTTTTGTTTTAAAAGTGGATTCCGTTTTCGAGAAAACCAGGGGTGCCGTTTATCAACGAGATGGGAGAGGGCGGGGGAAAAGTAATCGCGGTGCAAGCTGGTGCAGCGGAACTGGAAAGGGGCATCCGGTAGGATGCCCCTGATTAAAAGCGGTGCGGGAATAGTGCCTCTGAATCGATCAGGCGATATCCATGATGCCGTCCATTTCCACCCCGGCGCCTTTCGGCAGGGCGGCCACGCCGATGGCGGCGCGGGCGGGGTAGGGCTGCTGGAAGTAACTGGCCATGACCTCATTGACCAACGCGAAATAGCTGAGGTCGGTAAGGAAAATGTTGAGTTTGACGATGTCCTGCAGGCCGCCACCAGCGGCTTCGCAGACCGCCGCCAGATTGTCGAAGACGCGGCGGATCTGGGCTTCCATGTCGCCTTCCACCAACGTCATGGTGGCGGGGTCCAGCGGAATCTGGCCGGACAGGTACACCGTGGAACCGGCCTTGATGGCCTGGGAATAGGTGCCGATGGCCGCCGGCGCCCGGTCGGTATTGATTACGGAACGATTGGACATGGTAGTTCAGTACTTGAGTGTGAATGACGGCGCCCCGACAGCCCGGTGACGCTCAGGAAGAAGCTATGCTGGCACGCGAGGCCAGGAGGCGCAATAGACCTGCGGCCTGGCCGGCAACCATGTATTCAGGGGTAACTACAGAGCCGCCGCCCGGACCACGCGCCTACGGCGGCTGGGTAGTCCGTTTCACAGCGAATTGCGGGACAACGGGGGTCCTTGATGAGGCGTACCCCTTATAATGGCGTCACTGAAGCCGCTGTTTGACCGTCCCGCCATGCCTGTGTGTCCCTGCCAATCCGGCCTCGATTACGAGCAATGCTGCCAGCCCCTGCACCGGGGTGCTCCGGCGCCCTCGCCCGAAGCGCTGATGCGCTCCCGCTACAGCGCTTTTGTCCTCAACGATGCGGCCTACGTAAAGGCCTCCTGGCACCCGGCTACCCGGCCCGCGCCGCTGACACTGGAAGACGGTGATCAATGGCTCGGCCTGACCGTGCTGGACAGCCATCAGGAGGGGGAGGATGGATGGGTGCATTTCCGCGCTACCTGCCGTGAGGGTGACGGCTTCGCGGTGTTGGAAGAGCGGTCACGTTTTCTGCGCGAAGACGGCCGCTGGTTCTATCTCGATGGAGAACACGACGTGCGGCCGCTTAAACCCGGCAGGAACGACCCGTGCCCCTGCGGCAGTGGCAAAAAGCATAAGAAGTGCTGTGGGTGAAAGGTCTGCCGCGAAGCCGCTGTGGGAGCTTGCCTGCAAGCGAATGGGGCTCACTCAGGCGGTTTATAATATTCGCTTGCAGGCAAGCTCCTACAGCGGTTGCGTAGTTGGGCCTGCGGGAAAAGCCTTACAGACGGTGAATGCGAACGATGTTATCCAGCACACGCAGGCGTTTAATAATGCGCGCCAGATGGATGCGGTCCTTCACCGTGAGAGTGACATTGAGAAGGGAAAGCGTGGGGTCCTTGTCGGACATGTCGATGGTATCGATGTTGGAGCCCAGTTCGGTGACGCTGTTGGCCAGAGTGGCGAGGACGCCGCGCTTGTTGACCAGTTCAATGCGCAGGCCAGCGGTGAATTCCTGCTCTGCCTCCCGCTCCCAGCTCAGAGCGATGCATTTCTCCGGCGCGTTGCGCATCTCCGCCAGCAGATTCTTGCAGGTATCGCGATGCACCACGATGCCCCGTCCGGCACTGAGATGCCCCAGGATGGTATCGCCGGGTAGCGGGTAGCAGCACTTGGCGTAGGTCACCATCAGGCCTTCGCTGCCACGGATCGCCAGCGGCCGCCGGTCGTCCTCTTCCTGCCGGGCCTCACCATGGTTGCCCATCATCTTGCGGGCCACCAGCGGCGCCAGCCGGTTGCCCATGCCGATGTCTTCCAGCAGCTCGTCCAGGCTGTGCTGATCGTTGCTGTCCAGCTCGGCGCGGATCACCGTTTCCGGCAGATGCTCAAGGCTGCTCTCGTAGCCCGCCAGGGCCTTGTCCAACAGGCGTTGTCCCAGTTCCCGGGCGTCTTCCCGCCGCTGCTGCTTGAGGAAGTGGCGAATGTTGGAGCGGGCCTTGCCGGTGACGACAAAGTTGAGCCAGGCCGGATTGGGGGTGGCGTTAGGGGCGGTGATGATCTTCACCGTTTGCCCGGACTCCAGCGGCGTGGACAGCGCCGCCAGCTTGCCGTCCACCCGGGCCGCCACGCAACGGTTGCCCACCTTGGTGTGCACGGCGTAGGCGAAGTCCACCGGAGTGGCGCCGGCGGGGAGCTCCTTGATGTCGCCTTTGGGCGTGAATACGTAGGCTTCGTCGGGGAACAGGTCCACTTTGACGTTCTCGATGAACTCCATCGAGTTGCCGGCTTTCTGCTGCATCTCCAGCAGCCGCTGCATCCAGGATTGCGCCCGGGTGTGGGTCGGCGAGCCGGGTTTCTCCTCGGTCTTGTACAGCCAGTGGGCGGCGATGCCGTTGTTGGCCATCGCTTCCATTTCCTCGGTGCGGATCTGGATTTCCAGCGGAATTCCGGAGTGGGCCTTCAGAGTGGTATGCAGGGACTGGTAGCCGTTGGCCTTGGGAATGGCCACGTAGTCCTTGAACCGGCCCGGGATGGGAATGAAGTAGTTGTGCACCGCGCCGAGCACCCGGTAGCAGGTGTCCACGCGGTCGACGATGATGCGGAAGCCAAACACGTCCATGATTTCCGAGAACGGTTTGTGCTGCTCCTTCATCTTGTTGTAGATGCTGTAAAGGTGCTTCTCGCGCCCCAGCACCCGGGCCTCGATGCCTTCCTGCTGCAGGCAGTGCTCGATGCTGGTCTTGATCGACGAGAGGATCTCCTTGCGGTTGCCCCGGGCGGAGCGCACCGCCTGACCGATCAGCCGTGCCCGCATCGGATGGATGGCGTGGAAGGCCAGGTCCTCGTACTCCACGCGCATGTTGTACATGCCCAGGCGGAAGGCGATTGGCGCGTAGATCTCCAGGGTTTCGGTGGCGATACGGCGTCGTTTGTCGGGGTTCATCACATGCAGCGTGCGCATGTTGTGCAGGCGATCGGCGAGTTTCACCAGGATCACGCGGATGTCCCGCGTCATTGCCAGGATCATCTTGCGCAGATTCTCCGCCTGCTGCTCCGCTTTGGACTCGAACTTGATCTGGGCGATTTTCGAGACGCCGTCGACCAGTTCCGCCACCTCCTCGCTGAATTCCGTCGCCAGCTGTTCCTTGGAGACGCCGGTATCCTCGATCACATCGTGCAGCATGGCCGCCATCAGAGAGGCGTGGTCCATGTGCATATCGGTGAGAATGTTGGCCACCGCCAGCGGATGCGTGATGTATGGGTCCCCGGTCCGTCGATACTGGCCCTCGTGGGCGGTCTCGGCGAAATAGTAGGCGCGCACCACCGGGGCGATCTGCTCGTCCGTCAGGTAGCTGCGCAAACGTTTTTCCAGGTTATGGATGGTGGACAAGGGCTCTCATCACGCCGCCAGGGCGAATCCATGTATGCAAAGGACGCGTCATGCATCCGCGCTGATCATCGCGGTATGCGGTATACAGTCCTAGCTTAAGGTTTGCCGCGACAATTTGTCTACGTTATTGCCGTGAGTCATTGAAAAGGCAAAGCTTTTTGCCTTGATAGGCGGAGACTATGAAAAAGCGGGCAAAGACTGGGGGCAAAGAGAAAGGCGCGGCCGGGGCTGTGCCCGGCCGGAGCAGCGGCGTTATTCGCCGAAGGAACGGGTCAGCAGCGCCAGGTCATCGACCTCGCTGTCGTGTTCCAGGGCGGCGGCATCCAGGCTTTCGCCGGTCACGTGACCATCGGCGATTTCGCGCAGGGCCACCACGGTGGGCTTGTCGTTCTCCCAGGCCACCCGCGGCTCTTTGCCGCCGGTCTGCAGCTGACGGGCGCGCCGGCTGGATACCAGTACCAGCTCAAAGCGGTTGTCCAGCTTTTCCAGGCAATCTTCTACGGTTACACGGGCCACGGTGTTCTCCTCCGGTTGGTCTCAATCGACCAGACATAAGGGCGGGGATTTTACCGGGTTTCGCTATCGGACAACAAGTCCGCCAGTACCGCCGCCTGGCGCACTGCCTGGCGGTGGGTGGTCAACCGGCGGGCCTCGACAATGGCGGCCAGCTCATGCAGGGCGCGTTCGAAGTTGTCGTTGACCACCAGATAATCGAATTCGCCATAGTGGCTCATCTCCTCCCGGGCCCCGGCCAGGCGCTTGCGGATCACCTCGTCGTCATCGGAGGCGCGGCTGCGCAGACGCTGCTCCAGCGTCTTCAGGCATGGCGGCAGAATGAAGATGCTGACCGCCTCCGGCATCTGCCGGCGGACCTGGGCGGCGCCCTGCCAGTCGATCTCGAGAATTACGTCTTCGCCGTTGCGCAGGGTGTCGGAAACCCAGTCGGCGCTGGTGCCATAGAGGTTGCCGAACACCTCGGCGTGTTCCAGAAACCGGCCCTGCTCCACCAGCCTGACGAATGATTCGCGTTTGATGAAGTGGTAGTTCACACCATCGGTTTCGCCGTCACGGCGGTCGCGGGTGGTGTGGGAAATGGAAATCCTCAGACGCGGCAGCTTTTCCACCAGAGCCGCCACCAGAGAAGTCTTGCCGGCGCCGGAGGGTGCGGAAACGATGTACAGGGTGCCAATGTCGGCCATAACGTATATTCCTGTTTCTCGGGACGCGGGTAGGATCGGAGGCAATGGGTACCCCTGCCGGACTTGCCGCGAAAACGGGCATTATAGGAGCAAAGCCGGTGGCCCGTCATGGGCGCCCGGGACGAGGAGAACCTATGTCGCATCTGCCAGACAGCCCGATCAGCGCTACCGTGGACTACCACCGAGATGGTGTGCAGCATGGATTTCTCAAGCTGCCGCACTCCCACGATGACTCCGCCTGGGGCAGCCTGATGATCCCCATCGCCGTGGTGCGCAATGGCGCGGGACCGACAGTGCTGCTCACTGGAGGTAATCACGGCGACGAATACGAGGGGATCACCGCCCTGATCAAACTGGCCAACCGGCTGCGAGCCAGGGACATCGCCGGCCGTGTCATCATCGTGCCGATGATGAACCATCCGGCGGCGCTGAATGGCACCCGGACCTCCCCCATCGATAAAGGCAATCTCAATCGCGCCTTCCCCGGTGACCCGTGCGGCACGCTGACCGAGCGTATCGCCGATTACTTCACCCGTTATCTGGTGCCTTTGAGCGACGTGGTGCTGGATATTCATTCCGGCGGCCGCACCCTGGATTTGCTGCCGTTCGCCGCCACCCACCGGTTGCCGGACCAGGATCTGGCCCGCCGTTGTCTGGAAGGCGCTCTTGCCTTTGGCGCGCCCAACACGCTCTTGATGTCGGAACTGGAGGGCGCGGCGCTGTTCGACACCGTGGTCGAGAATCAGGGCAAGGTCTTTATCAGCACCGAACTGCGCGGTGGCGGCACGTCCACGCCGGAGAGCGTGGCGCTGGCGGAGCGGGGTGTCGAGAACGTCCTTCGCTACGCCGGTGTCCTGGCTGGAGAACCGCATCCGCCGGTATCCGCCAGCAGAATGCTGGAGATCCCCGATAACGACCACTATCTGCAAAGCGAACACGCCGGATTGCTGGAGTTTTGCGTCGGCCTCGGAGACGAAATCCGCGCCGGTGACCTGATCGCCAGAATCTACGGTATGGAGCGCACCGGTGCGGCGCCGGTGGAATACCGGGCGCCAGTGAGCGGTATTCTGATCGGCCGCCGCCACCCCGCCAGAGTTGCCATGGGGGATACCTTCGCGGTGCTGGCGGTGGTGCTGAAGAACTTCGATTGACCGGCGTGAAGGAACGTCGTGCGGTTTTAGCGACTACAGGCCGTCGAGCAGGGCGGCCCGGAACGCCGGGTCGTCCAGGTAAGCCACGTTGAGGCGGGTCCAGGGCACGATTTTTGTTCTGTCGACGGAAAAGATCGAGCCCGGTGCCAGCATCACCCCTTTGTCCAGACAGTGCCGGGTGAGTTCATTGGCGTCGTCGATACCGGGGAAGCGGGCCCAGACATAGAGGCTCTGATCCGGGCGGTGAAACACTTCCGCGCCGAGCTCATCGAGCACCGCCAGACCCCGTTCGGTGGCTTCCCTGAGCCGCTTCTGCAGACGCGCCAGATGTCTCAGGTAGTGACCTTCGCGCAAGATAATATTGACCAGCCTCTCCGAATACTCGGCACCGCTGGTGTGCAACAGCATTTTCACGTCCGCCAGTTCACTGATCAGCCCTTCCTCGCCGGCGATGAAACCGACCCGCAGTGCCGCTGAAACCGGTTTGGAGAAGCTGCCGATATAAAGGGTGCGTTTGAGTTGATCCAAGGCCGCCAGTTTTGTGCAGGAACTGAGTTTGAAATCCGCCATGGCATCGTTTTCCACCACGATCAGATTATGGCGTCTGGCCAGCGCCAGAATCCGTTCCGCCTTGGCGGTGGAAAGATCGGTGCCGGTGGGGTTATGGCCGGCGGACTGCATGAAGAACAAGCGCGGCTTCTCTCTGGCCAGCAGCCGGGCCAGCTGTTCGGTGTCGGGCCCGTCCACCTGGCGGGTAACCGGCAGCATGCGCGCGCCCTGAAGCTGCAACTTGCCGAACAGCGGGTAATAACCCGGACTTTCCACCAGCACCGCATCTCCGGGTTTGACGAACCGCCGGATCACCAAGTCCATGCCGTGGTTGGCGCCGAAGGTCGTGGCGATCTGCGCTATGGTGGTGCTGATGCCGTAGCCGGCCAGTTTTCTGACCAGTTGCTGTCGCAAATTGATATTGCCCAGTCGGTCGCCGTAACGGAACAGTGTGGCCACGCCGCTGCGCACCACTTGGCGGCTGAACTTGTCCAGGCGCATATCCATCAGCCATTCCACCGGCGGAAACCCTTCGCCCAAATGGGAATGTCCAGGCTCGCGCACGAACTGCTGACGCATCATCCAGATGGTGTCCAGAGCGCGTGCGTAAGGCGGTGGTTCGGGGCCCGTGTCGTCGCTGTTCTCCGGTGGCGCGCAGACAAAAAAGCCCTTGCCATGTCTGGCCTCGATAAGCCCTTCCGCGGCGAGGTACTCGTAGGCGGTGATCACGGTGTTCTTGGAATGGCCATGCAGACGAGTGTACTCGCGCAGGGAGGGGAGCTTGTCGCCCTGGCGCAGCGCGCCCTCGGAGATCTGCTCGGCGATGCTGGCGGCGACCCGCTGGGCCAGCGTTTGGCGGTGCAGGGGAAGGGCCACGGGAAATTCCGTTGTTGTTGTACGGGACTGGGGGAGACTGTTTGCCGTAACTGTACCTTTTTGATGGGTACAGGTGAAGCTATCGTAACGGTCAATCCGGCGTATCCGACTCCGTCAACCAAACGCCGCCCACCTAACAACAACGACGTCACAGAGGTGACCCGTGAGCTACAGCTCCCTGCTTCCCGGTTTTCGTAATCTTTCCCCCGCCGAGCGATTGGATCATCTGCAATCCCAGTTGGCCTTATCCGATGATGAGCTGGATCTGCTGCGCAACGTCGGAGCTCTGCCGTTGGAAATCGCCGATGGCATGATTGAGAACGTCATCGCCAAGTTCGAGCTGCCCTTGGCGATTGCCGGAAACTTTCTCGTTAACGGCAAGGAGGTGCTGGTGCCCATGGCCGTGGAAGAGCCCTCGGTGGTGGCGGCGGCGTCCTTCATGGCAAAGCTGGCACGTCCGGCGGGCGGCTTTCTGACATCCTCCAGTACCCCATTGATGCGCGCACAGATCCAGATCATCGGTGTTTCCGATCCGGTCAACGCCCGTCTCAGCCTGCTGCGTCACAAGCAGCGCATCCTCGATCTGGCCAACAGCAAGGATCAGCTCCTTAATCAGCTCGGTGGCGGCTGCCGTGATCTGGACATCCATACCTTCGCCGACAGTCCGCGCGGGCCGATGGTGGTGGCCCATCTGTTGGTCGATGTGCGGGACGCCATGGGGGCCAATACCGTGAACACCATGGCCGAGGCCGTGGCGCCGCTGATGGAAGAGATCACCGGTGGCACGGTGCGGCTGCGGATTCTCTCCAATCTCGCTGATCTGCGGCTCTCCCGTGCCCAGGTGCGCATTGCACCGGAGCATCTGGACACCGCGGACTACAAAGGTGAGGACGTAATCGAGCGTATTATCGATGCCTACGCGTTCGCCGCCGTGGATCCGTACCGGGCGGCCACCCACAACAAAGGCATCATGAATGGCATCGACCCTTTGATCGTCGCCACCGGTAACGACTGGCGCGCGGTGGAAGCGGGCGCCCATGCCTATGCCTGCCGCGATGGCCATTACGGCTCCCTCACCACCTGGGAAAAAGACCGCGAGGGCGCCCTGGTGGGCACCATTGAAATGCCAATGCCAGTGGGGTTGGTGGGCGGCGCCACCAAAACACACCCGCTGGCGCGGCTGGCGCTGAAGATTATGGGCGTATCCAGTGCCCAGGAGTTGGCGGAAGTGGCGGTGGCCGTGGGGCTGGCGCAGAACCTGGGAGCGCTGCGCGCGCTGGCGACGGAAGGCATTCAGCGCGGCCATATGGCCCTGCACGCCCGCAATATTGCGCTGTCGGCCGGCGCTCGTGGCGACGAGGTCGCTTACGTGGTGGAGCGCATGGTCAGCGCCCGGGACGTGCGCGCCGATCACGCGGAAGCCTTGTTGAGAGAAAAAAAGTTGAGAGAAATACGGTTGAGAGAGAAACGACAAAGCGAGTGAGACAGCGTCTATGATCAGCTCGCTGGTGGCGCCGATCAGCGGCGCCACCAGCGAGCATCAGAATGACAACAAGACGAGGAGGTCCCATGACCCATCAAACCGATATTCCCGTTGCATCAGAAGGTCCGCTCAAGGGCATTGTCATCCTCGATCTGACCCGGGTCGTGGCCGGTCCCTATTGCGCCATGTTACTGGCTGACATGGGGGCGACGGTGATCAAGATCGAGCACCCCCAGGACCCGGACCTGACGAGGGAATTTCCGCCTTTGATGGATCAGGATGGCGCGGCGATCAGCGGTTTCTTCGCTCAGTACAACAGAAACAAAATGGCGGTGAGTCTGGATCTGAAGAAAGCGGAAGGCCGTGAGACCTTTCTGCAAATGGTGGCCAGGGCCCACATCGTCATCGAGAACTTCCGTCCCGGCACACTGGATAAACTGGGATTGGGCTACGACGTTCTGGCGGAGACCAATCCCGCCATTATTCTCACCTGTATCAGCGGCTTCGGACAGACCGGACCAAACTCGCCACGGCCGGCGTTCGACAGCAGCGCCCAGGCCACCGGCGGACTGTGGTCCATGAACGGTACGGTGGAAGAACCCATGCGGGTGGGCACCGTGCTCGGCGATCTGAGTGCGGCCCTGTACGGCGCCATTGGCACCCTGGGGGCATTACGCCAGGCGGAACAAACCGGCATGGGCCAATGCGTGGATATTTCCCAACAGGACTCCATTATTTCGCTCACCGAGAACGCGTTGGTGACTTACACCGCCTCCGGCAAGGTCACGGTTCCCGAAGGCAACGGCCATCCTTTCGTCAAACCTTATGGCCGCTACGCCTGCAAGGACGGCTACGTGTTCTTCGGTGCCTATACCGACAAATTCTGGCGTGAGGCCTGCATCGTTTTCGGTGATGAACATCTCCTCGATGACCCTGAGATCAACACCATGGCCAGGCGTTTTGATCCGGAAGTTTATGAGCGCCGGGTGAAACCGCTGGTGGAACAGTGGTGCGGGCGTCATACCAAAGCGGAATTGGAAGAGATGACCGGTGCGCGCTTCCCGCTGTCACCCATAAAGAGCATCGACGAAGTGGTGGCGGATCCCCATGTGCGGTTACGCGACATGGTGATTCCGGTGCAATACCGGGGCGTGGATTTCCAAGTGTTCGGTAATCCAGTGAAGCTTTCCGGCGGCACTCGCGAGAAAAATGCGATGGCGCCGGAAGTGGGCGAACACAACGAAAGAATTTATCGGGAATGGCTTGGCAAAGATGATGAAGAATTCGAGTTTCTGAAAAACAGCGGCGTCATCTGACGTCGTTACCATGAACTATTAAATAACAAAGGTGAACACACTATGAAACGCTTGATGATTATGGCTCTGGCCATACTCAGCGGGGTGACTGTGCTCTCCGCCGAGGCGAAAACGTTGCGTTATGCCATTGGCCATCCCCCCAGTTCTTTCGTCGTGGATGTGGCCAAACAATATGCGGAATCCGTCAGTGAACTGTCCGACGGTGATTTGAAAGTCCGGGTCTTTCCCATGTCGTTGCTGAACTTTGCCGAGACCTCCGGTGGTCTGCGGGACGGTATGGCGGATATCGGTTTTGTCCTGACGTCTTATTTCCCCGCCGAGTTTCCGCACAGTAATGTGGTGGTTGAATCATCGATGTTGCTGAGCTTGCTGGGTGACAAAGTACGTGGCAAGGAAGGCATGGTCTTCATGGGCGCGCTCTCCGAGTTTACGTTCTTCCACTGCCCGGAATGCAATCAGGAGTTCGCCAATCAAAATCAGGTATATACCGGAAGCACCGGCGGTTCCTCCTATGGGTTGGTATGCAACCGGCCAGTGGAAACTGCCGCGGATCTCAGTGGCATGCGTCTTAGGGTCGGTGCCGCCAACTGGTCCCGCTGGACCGAGGCGGTGGGTGCCTCACCGGTGACCATGTCCGCCAACGAAATGTACGAAGCATTGAGTCAGGGTGTCGTGGGCTGCATCGTTCTGGCTTCTCCGGAGATCCACAATTTCGGGCTCGCGGATGTGGTGACCGACATCAATATGGATGTGCCGGGCGGTCCCATGCCGGTGGCGGGCACCAATATCAATGCCAACACCTGGAAGTCGCTGTCTCCGCAACAGAGAACGCTGATGCTGCGTGCCGCCAGTGCTTTCACCGCTGGCATTCCCTGGATCTACCACCAGCACGAAGATCGTATCCTGGCGGAGGCGGAGCAGCGCGGTGTCACGATTCATCATGCCGACGAGGATCTGGTGGCAAAAACCAACGCCTTTATCGAGAAGGACATGGATTTCATCGCCACGGACTATCAAAAACGTTACAACGTCAGTCGAGGTCAGGAGATGATCGCGGATTTCCGCGAACTATTGGAGAAGTGGGCCGGTCTGGTCCAGGACGTGGACAGTGAGCAACAGCTCGTTGACCTGTACTGGAATGAGATCTTCTCCAAAGTGGACGTCTCCAAGCACGGCCTCTGATCCGATGCGGGCGGCCTGGCCGCCCGGTCTCCGCCAACCTGACCGGGGTACGTCATGACTGTGATTACCGAAGAGCTCAAAAACCATGTCGGTGCTGAGCTTCCGCCTTTCGAATTTGAAATTTCCCGCGGTGACCTGAAGAAATACGCCGTGGCTACCGGCCAGCGACTCGAGCGCTACCTCAATGGTGACGAGGCGCCGCTGCTTTACTTGTTCGCGGCGATGATGCCGGTGGTGCCGCTGGACCGCCTGTTGCCGGACGGCCGCCAACCGGACAGCGGCCTGATGCCGCCGCTGCCGTTGAACCGCGTAATGGCCGGTGGCAGTGAATATCAACTCCACCGCAAGGTGAATGTCGGGGATGTGCTGGTTTGCCGGCAGAAATTCGTCGAGGTATTTGAGAAAACCGGAGCCGAGGGGCCATTGCTGTTTCTGGTATTCGAAAACCGATTTGAAACCCGTGATGGCGAACCAGTGGTCACGGAACGTCTGACCCGGATCGCGAGGTAGCAGTGATGATGAAAAAGCGTATTGAAGCCGGCGAGAAACTTACGGGGCGGACCTGGCGTGCGGATACCGTTCAGCTGTTCTTGTACAACGCCGCCATCTGGAATCCTCACCGCATCCACTATGATCTGCCCTACACGCAGGAAGCCGAAGGGCATCCGCAATTGTTGATCGATGGTCCACTTCAAGGTGACTGGTTGACGCAGATGGTCTACGAATGGTTGGGCGAAAACGGGATTCTGACGGCATTCAGCTACAGCAATCGTCGTGCGGCCTATGTAGGTGACGTGCTGAGCACCGTGGGCGAAGTGACCGCCGTTGATGGAGACACCGTTACCCTGGATCTCAGGATCACCAATCAGCGTGGGGAAGCCACCACCGTGGGCAATGCCACCGTGGTCATCGAATCCGGCCATTAAAAGTTATCGCCGATTTTCACTTCACACTCCCGGTTCTCGAGGAAAGACTATGTATCGGTTGGGGCGTTACCTTTCCCGGGTAACGGATATGACGACGCTGGTGGGCGGGCTTGCCATTGCCTTGATGATGGTCCACATCAGCCTGGACGTGGTGTTGCGTTATCTGTTTTCAACACCAATACCTGGCACCATCACCTACGTGTCCAACTACTACATGATCATCGCTGCCTTTCTGCCTTTGGCTTACGCGGAAAAGCTGGGCGCCCACATCAGCGTGGAGGTGGTTACCGAACGTCTGCCACAACGGATCCAGTTCCATCTGGCCCATTGGCTGATCCTGCTGTCCGCGATCATCCTCGCCTTCATGGCAGTGAAAACGGGGCTGGAAGCCGTGACCCGCTATGAAATGGGGGCCGCACTGGTAGAAGGCGGCACCTCCATCATCATCTGGCCGGGCTACTTTGTGCTGCCCATTGGGCTGGGGCTTATGGTTCTGATGCTGGTCTACAAGTTCGTGGTCTATGTCACGGGCGGCGAATCGGGGCTGGTCTCGTCCGGACAACAGCAGGGCACTGGTGAAGTGTCGCGGCCGAATGCTACTCGCGCCACGGGAGAGTCGGCATGACTGAAGTCCAGATCGGCCTCGGTGGTTTGGTGGTGCTGTTTGCGCTGATTGCCTTGCGCATGCCGGTGGGCATTGCGCTTATCGGAGTCTCGTTCGGCGGGCTGTGGTATTTGATGGGTTGGGGAATTGCCTGGGGATCGTTGGGGCTCATCCCTTACCAGTTCTCCGCCAACTGGGTGCTCAGTTCGGTACCGATGTTTCTATTGCTTGGCTACGTTTGCTTCCATGCCCAACTGACCCAGGGGTTGTTCCGGGCCGCGCGCCTTTGGTTGTCCTCGGTGCCGGGTGGGCTGGCGGTGGCCTCTATTTTCGGCACCACCGGTTTCGCCGCGGTGTGCGGCTCTTCCGTGGCCTGCTCCGCCGCCATGGGGCGCGTTGCCGTGCCGGAGATGATTGACCAAAAATACAATCCGGGGCTGGCGACCAGCACCGTTTCCATCGCCGGCACCGTCGGTGCCCTGCTGCCGCCGTCCATCATCATGATCCTTTACGGCATCATCGCGCAGCAATCGATCAGCAAGCTGTTTCTGGGCGGGATCGCCGCCGGCCTGATTACCGTGGCGGGTTACATCGCGGTGGTGATGATACGGGTGAAGCTGGATCCGTCGCTGGCGCCGCGTACCGATTCGCGCGTGTCACTGAAAGAGAAAGTGGCGGCGCTGTGGGATATCTGGCCGATTCTGCTGATCATGATGGGTATTTTCGGCGGCATGTTCGCCGGATTGTTCACGCCCACGGAGGCCGGTGCGGTAGGCGCCGCGCTGTCCTGTATCGTGGCGCTGTGCAAACGTACCCTGACCTGGAGCCGCTTTCGCGCGGCGATACAAGAAACCCTGCTGACCACCGGCGCTCTTCTGATCATCGCCATGGGCGCCAGTTTGCTGACGCGCTTCTTGTCCTTATCCGGCGCTGGTGATTACCTGTCCTCGCTGGTACTGGACGCTGGCGCCGATACCGTGGCGATCCTGCTGATCATCGTCTGCGTTTATCTGTTGCTGGGTATGTTTCTGGAACCCATCGGCGCCATGCTGCTGACCTTGCCCATCGTCCTGCCGATCATCGACAGCGCCGGTCTCAGTCTGATCTGGTTCGGCGTGGTGCTGACCAAGCTGTTGGAAGTGGGCATGGTGACGCCGCCGGTGGGCATGAACATCTTCGTGATAAAGAGCGTGATCGGTGACCTGGTATCCACCAGCGCCATCTTCAAGGGTGTGTTCTGGTTCCTGATGATGGACGCCCTGGTGCTGCTGTTGTTGATGGGTGTGCCGGAGCTGATTCTGTTCCTGCCTGAAAGGTTTGGTTGAGCGGTATGGTTCGCGGTGGCCTCGGTATATTAACTGGCAGAGGTGAAATGCACCGCGCCCTGGATGCCGGCGATCAGCATCTGCGTGCCGATCACGGCCAGGATCAGGCCCATCAGGCGCGTCACGATACTCAGACCATTCTGGCCGATGACGGCAATGATCCGTGCGCTGAATAGAAAGCAGATGAAGGTGATCAGGCAAAGCGCCAAAAAGACCAGACAGGTAATACTGATGGCCGCCCAACCGCCTGAGGCGGAATAGTTCATCGCCGTGGCGATGGTACCTGGGCCGGCCAGCAACGGAACCGCCAGAGGGGAGACGGCGATATCCGAATCACCGTCGTCCTGTTCCGTATGCAACTTGGAGTTGCTGCCCTGAAGCATGTGATAGCCAACCAGGAAGACCAGTATCCCGCCGGTGATCCGCAGCGCTGGCAGAGTGATGCCGAACAGATCGAAAATGGATTTGCCGAGCGCCGCGAACAACAGAATGATCACAAAGGTGATGATCAGCGCTTTGGTGGCGATGTGCCGTTGCTCGGCTTTGCTCTTGTCCCCGGTGAGACCAGCGAACACCGCTGTATTGGCGATCGGGTTCATGATCGCGAAGAACGCCAGGAAAACGGTGATGGCATGCTCGATCATGACGGCTCCGGTTATTCAATATTCTGGATCTGCTCCCGCATCTGCTCAATCAGGACCTTGAGTTCGACGGCGGCGGCGGTGGTTTCGGCGTCGATGGATTTTGACGCCAGGGTGTTGGCTTCGCGATTAAGCTCCTGCATCAGGAAATCCAGACGGCGGCCCGCCTGGCCACCCTTTTCCACCACCCGGCGGACTTCCTTCACATGGGCCTCCAGGCGATCCAGTTCTTCGTCCACATCCATTTTCTGGGCGGCCAGCACCACTTCCTGTTCCAGACGGTCGTTGTCAGCGGTTTCCAGCACGTCCTCGACCCGCTGCCGCAGCCGTTCGCGCAGGTGGTCGCGAATGCGGGGCAGGGCGGCGCGGACGATGACGACTTGCTCGCCGATCAGGGTCAGGCGGTCCAGCACCAGTTTGGCCAATTGTTCCCCCTCCCGTTCGCGCGTGGCCAACAGGCTGTCCAGTGCTTCGTCGAGCAGCTCCACGGCTTTGTTTTGCAGGGCTTCCGGGTCCACCCGGGTGGTTTTCAGCACACCTGGGAAGCGCAGCACTTCCAAGGGGTCGATCTGCCCGGGGTGCATCACCAGATCGCCCACCCGGCGAGCTGCTTCGGAGATCCGTTTCACCAGCGCTTCGTTGAGCTCCAGATTGGGATCCGCTTCGTCTTCCTGATAGCGCAGGGTCAAATCCAGCTTGCCTCGGGCCAGGCGGCTGCGGCAGCGCTCACGGACGATGCCCTCCAGTGTCCGTACGGCTTCGGGCAGGCGTGGGGAGATTTCCAGGTAGCGGTGGTTCACCGAGCGGATTTCCCAGGCGAGGTCGACGCCGTCGAGGTGCCCGTCGGTACGGGCGAAAGCGGTCATGCTGCGGATCATTACGGGGTCCTCGGCCATTGCGTGTGCGCTCAGTGTACCATTGGTGTTCGATAGTTGTGGGCCAGCGACGAAGCTATTGTAGGAGCCGGCCCCGCTGGCGAAAGGGACTGCACCCTCAGGGATTCGCCAGCAAGGTTGGCTCCCACAGCGGCCTTGTAGCGATCTCCCTCGCGGCGCGATCCGGGCCGATCGACCGTGACGCCTCGCAATGGGTCCGGCGGGTTCGTTACAATGGGGGCCTCCCATACCATTATCAGAACCTAAGGAGCTACCATGCGTCCCTCCGGCCGCGCGCCCGACCAAATGCGTGAAGTGTCTTTTACGCGCCATTACACCAAGCATGCCGAGGGTAGCGTCCTGGTGGCGTTCGGTGACACCCAGGTGCTCTGCACCGCCTCCGTGGAAGACGGTGTCCCGCGCTTCCTCAAAGGCAAGGGCCAGGGCTGGATCACCGCCGAGTACGGCATGCTGCCCCGCGCCACCCACACCCGTTCTGGCCGGGAGGCGGCCCGCGGCAAGCAGGGCGGGCGCACCCTGGAAATCCAGCGCCTGATCGGCCGCTCCCTGCGCGCCGCCGTGGATCTGCGCAAGCTGGGCGAAAATACCGTCTATCTGGACTGTGATGTGCTGCAGGCCGATGGCGGCACCCGCACCGCTTCCATCTCCGGGGCCTGTGTCGCGCTTGTGGACGCCTTCTCGGTTTTGCTGGAAAGGAAGCGCATAAAGGAAGATCCCTTGAACGGGTTGATTGCGTCCGTTTCCGTGGGCATGTACAACAATGAGCCGGTGCTGGACCTGGACTATCCGGAGGACTCCAACGCCGATACCGATATGAACGTGGTGATGACCCAGCATGGGGGCTTCGTGGAGATTCAGGGGACCGCGGAGGGGGTGCCGTTCACCCGTGAACAGTCCGATACCTTGTTGGGCTTGGCGGAGAAGGGCATTCAGGACATCGTGCGCAAGCAGCAGGAGGCCCTGGGCTGGTAAGCGCCTGGTGACATGATGAAAAACTACAAAAAGCATTTTCTGCGGTTCGCCGAGCAGCGCCAGGCGCTCAAGTTTGGCGAGTTCACGCTCAAATCCGGGCGCGTAAGTCCTTACTTCTTTAACGCCGGCACTTTCCACACCGGAGAAGCGCTGGCGCGTCTGGGGCGCCATTACGCCGACGCCATCGTCGAGTCGGGCATCGAATTCGACATGCTGTTCGGCCCGGCCTACAAGGGCATTCCGCTGGTGTCCTCGGTGGCGGTGGCGCTCGCCGAGCATCATGGTCTGGATTACCCCTGGGCCTTCAATCGCAAGGAAGCCAAGGATCATGGCGAAGGCGGCTGGCTGGTGGGGGCCCCCCTCAACGGCCGGGCGCTGATCATCGATGATGTCATTACCGCCGGCACCGCGATTCGTGAAGTGGCGGCGCTGTTCGCGCAGACCGATGCTTCCATCGCCGGGGTGTTCGTGGCGCTGGACCGCCAGGAGCGGGGGCAGGGAGAGCCCTCGGCGGACGGTAAAGCGAAATCCGCGATCCAGGAAGTGCAGGACAGCCTGGGTGTGCCGGTGCGCAGTATCGTGTCCATGGAAGACATCATCGGCTGGCTTGATCAGCAGCCGGACCGGGAAGAGGAGCGGGCCGCCATGGACGCCTACCGGGTACGCTATGGGGTGAGCGAGTCGTGAGAGCAACGGTACTGCTGCTGGGTGTGTTGTTGAGTGTGTTGAGCGCCGCCGGTATGGCGGCGAACAAGACCGGGCAAGTGGAACAGCGGCTGTACCGTTACCAGTCCGCGGACGGGGCCATGGCGATTAGCGCCACCCTCACCGAAGCGGCCATTCACGCCGGTTATCAGGTGCTCGACCAACATGGCCGGGTGCTGGAGACGGTGGCGCCGGCACCGCCGGAGGAGCAGGCCCGTCGCCGCAGGGAACTGGCCCGCCAGGAGCAGGCCAAGGCTCAGGCACGGCGTGACGGTGAATTACGCCGCCTTTACGCCGGCCCGGGGGATGCCGAACGGGCTCGCGACCGGCAGCTGCAAGCGCTGCAGCTCAATATCGACTACGCTGAAAATGCTATCCAGCAACTGAATGGCAAACAGGACGAGGAAATCCGCAAGGCGGCCCGGGCCGAACGGGCAGGCCGGCAAGTGCCCGACAGCGTGCGCGATGCCATTGAACGTTACGGCCGCCAGGCTCGCGAGAACCGCGAGAAAATCAAGGAATACCAGGAGGACATGGCGCGGGTGAAGGAGGAATTCACCCCCATCATCCAGCGCCTGCGCGAGCTGGAAGCGCAGTAATCACACCTGTTTTTCGCCACTGTGGGAACTTGCCTGCAAGCGAATCTTTGGATGCCAGAGCCCATTCGCTTGCAGGTAAGTTCCCACAGCGGCTAAAGATCAGGCTGTTTTAGTCCTTCCGCTATTAATTGTTAACTATTCACTGCCTTTTAAAGCGCTTCCCCGTCCGCACGAAAGATCATTGGCGCGATCAGTGCCCATTGCTCATGCCAGTCCTCGGCGGGACGGGCGCGGAAGCCGGAGCGCACGAACTGGGCGATACGCCCCTCCACCACGGACAGCAGCAGATTGGCGGTGATGCCAGGAGTGGCGCGGGTGCGCTTGCCTTCGCGGAATTCGGCGTCACGGACCACCTGTTTCAGCTGGCTCTCCACCCGGTCGTAGAATTGCTGAATACGCTGACGCAGCCGCTCATTCTCGCCGGTCAGGGCGTCGCCGGTAAGCAGCCGGGTAATGCCCGGATTGCGCTCGGTGAAGGCCAGAATCAGCGTCAGAATCTGCTCCACCTGTTGCAGTGCGTCCCCTTCGGAGATGATGCGGTTAATGCGCGAGAACACCGAGTCCTCGATGAACTCGATCAGCGCCTCAAGCATGCGTGCCTTGCTGGGAAAATGGCGATACAGCGCGGACTCGGACACCCCCACTTCCCGGGCCAGCCCGGATGTGGTCACCCGGCCCCCCGGCTCCGCTTCCAGCATGTAGGCCAGTGTTTGCAGGATTTGCTCCTTGCGAGAAGGCTTCTTGTCGGTCATATCCTGGTTACCCGTTTTATGTGAGCCGGCCCGGCGATACCGCCGCCGGGCCGGTGTGCTCCACCCCAATTGGAGCCAATAACAAAGCGCCGTTCCGGCGTATCAATCGCGGCTGATGAGCGTGCCGATACCCTGATCGGTGAGAATTTCCAACAGCACCGCGTGAGGCACCCGGCCGTCGATGATGTGCGAGGTGCGCACCCCGTTCTCCACGGCTTCCAGGGCGCAGCGAATCTTCGGCAGCATGCCGCCGTAAATGGTTCCGTCCTTGATCAGCGTATTGACCCGGTCCGCGTTCAGGCCGGTGAGGATGCGATCGTTCTTGTCCTTGAGCCCGGCCACGTTGGTCAGCAGGATCAGCTTCTCGGCGCGCAACACCTCGGCCACCTTGCCGGCCACCAGATCAGCGTTGATGTTGTAGCTGACACCCTCGTCATCCACGCCGATGGGCGCGATCACCGGAATGAAGTCACTGCCGGACAGCAGCGAAAGAATGCGGGTGTCGATGCCCTGCACTTCCCCAACGTGACCGATATCGATGATTTCGGAGGCCTTCAGCTCCGGATTGTCGGCGTCCTCGTTCCGCAGCAGCATTTTGCGTGCGCGGATCAGCCGGCCGTCCTTGCCGGTGAGGCCGATGGCCTGGCCGCCGTTGTGCTGGATCAGATTGACGATGTCCTTGTTGACCAGGCCGCCGAGCACCATCTGCACCACGTCCATGGTCTCCTGATCGGTGACGCGCATGCCCTGGACGAACTTGCTTTCCTTGCCGAGACGGTTGAGCAGATCGCCGATCTGCGGGCCGCCGCCGTGGACGATCACCGGATGGATACCCACCTGTTTCATCATCACCACGTCACGGGCGAAGCTGTTCTTCAGCTCATCATTTTCCATGGCGTTGCCACCGTACTTGATCACCACGGTGGTTCCGGAAAAACGCTGAATATAGGGCAGAGCCTCGATCAGAACGCGCGCGGTTTCCTGGGCGCTCTTGGTATCCATGTCATTCTCCAGCCAAAACGTCAAAAGGGCAGCGCCAGGTCGGGGGACACCGCCCGGAGCTGATCACGGAACAGATCCTTGACCCGTTCCAGGGCCGCCGTGTCGCGACCCTCGAAGCGCATTTCCAGCACCGATTGTAAGGGGCAAAGCCTCACCACGCCCCACCCATCGGGAAATTCCACCCGCAGGCCGTCCACGGTGGCGGCGCGTCCACCGGGAAAGCGGCCGTCCGCGCGCAGCGCCGAGACCAGCGCCCGCCCCTGATCACCGGGGACCGGCAGCCGCAGCAGCGGGGTGCTGCGGCCGGTGGCGAGGCCGGCGAACACGGTGGCGCTGTCGCTCTCCTGCATGCTGAGAATCTCCAGCACCCGGGCCGCCGCATAGAAACCGTCGGCGAAACCGAACCAGCGATCCGCGCAAAACACCCGGCCGGACCACTCGCCCGCCAGCGGCGCCCCCAAACGCAGGCGCTCCGCGGCGATATGGCGAGGGTCGGCGGCGCACAATACCGGGCGCCCGCCCTGTTTGCGAATCAGCGAGGGCAAAGCGCGGCTGCATTTTACGTCAAATAAAACGTCGGCGCCGGGGTGACGGCTCAACAGGTCCCGGGCCAGCAGCATCAGCACCTGATCGGAAGCCACTTCCCCGCCCTGATGATCCACCAGTGCCAGCGTATTTCCTCGCTGATCCAGGAGGATACCGACATCCGCGTTCTGTTCCGTCACCACGCGGCGCAGGGCATCGGCGGTCTTGGCCGGCACCACGGCGCAGCCCAGGCCATCGAACAGAGCGTGCGCCAGCGGCGCCAGTAGCGCGGGGGCGTACAGGGCCAGCCGTAGAGGCCGGGCCAGAACGATATCGTCACGAAGCTGGCGCAAGTAGGTGTCGAAGGGCGCTGGCTCGGGATCGGCCCGCCGCGAGGAAGCGGCCACGGTGCCGGCACTGTAGCGGCGCAGGGTGTCGAGATCGTCCTGGCCTGGTTCCTGTCCGTCCAGTACCGGGATCAGCCGCCAGCGATCGCCGTTCTTGTGGACGTACAGACCTTCGCGGACGGCGCCGGTTTCCAGCCCGTGCCGCCACAGCGGCTCGGCGCAGGGCGTCTGGTCCTGGGTTTTCAGGCCTTCCACCAGAATGCCGCCGCGCAGCGCGTCGAGCACGGCGTCGGCGCCCTCAGAATCATCGCTGGCCAGGCACAGGGCGGGGGCGTGCCTGTCCCGGGCCAGAGCGGCGAAGGCGCTGCCCAGGCGCGCCAGCAGCTCGGGGTCCGCCTTGAGAACAAGGCTGTCGCCGCTGAACACATCGTCCGGCAGCGGCGGCTGAGTGACCGCTGGCGCCGCCGGTTTGGGCGCGGCCGGTTCGCGGCGTTGCGGTTTGGGAGCGCTGCCCTGCCTCACCGGTTCCGGCGGCTCCGGGCGCCGCGTCATCAGCCTGGGCAGCACCAATGACAACAGGACCAGGCCGAGCCCCAGACCACCGGGCAGAATCCAGGCGGTTAGCGGAGGCGGCGGCGGTGGCCTATCCAGCCGTACCGTAAAGGTGCCCTGGGTGGCCTCTCCGGAAGCCATATTTGTGCCATGAAGAGCGGTGCCATGAAGGGCGGAGGGCTGGCCGCGTCGGGCCAGGGTGACCTCGTCCTGGATCAGGCGCACCTGGGCGCCCCGGGGCAGGCGCTGATCAAGCTGGCGCATCCAGGGCGCGAGATCCTGCTGGATGATCAGGGCGCCGCCGGACACCGCCCGTCCCGCCAGCAGTGCCGGAGACTCGCCGCCGCGTCCGATCACCAGCGGAGCGCGCCCGCTCCCTTCATGAAGCCGTTGCAGCAGATCCTGTTCGGTGAAACTGAGCGCGTCGGTGGCGGCGATATCCGGCACGATGCGTAAGCGGCCGTCGCGAAACCAGTCGGCATCGGAAACTTGCGCTTGCGCCAGCGCGCGCTGGACCGGGACTTCGCCGGGCAGGCGGGTCAGTCTGTCCTCGAGCCGTTGCGCCCGGTTCCACAGGTCGCGCGCCCATTCCCGGGCCAGGCCCTGCGCATCGGCTTGCGCGGTTTGCCATTGCCGTTGCTGGATCTGCTGATGGAAATAAACGGCCTGGACGGCGGCGAGCGCCAGCCCCACCAGTAAAGCGAACAGAACGAAGGGCCGCGATGGGCGCGCGCCGGCGCCGTCGGCCTTGCTGTTGAACATGGTGTCCCCCCCTTTTTTGTACACTTGAACGACGATGTTCAAGCAACAACGCCGGCGGCCCCCACCGCCGGCGTTCGCGCCCGGCCCGCATTGGAATGATGTCATGCGCGGGACGGGCAGGTGCGGGTCTTATTGTCGGCCACTGTGGCCGAAACCGCCGCTACCCCGTTGGCTTTCTGTGAACTGCTCCACCTGCTGCCAGACCACCTGCTGCACCGGCACGATCACCAACTGCGCCACTCGCTCACCAGGCTCCAGGGTGAAAGCGTTTTGCCCCCGGTTCCAGCAGGACACCATCAATTCGCCCTGGTAATCGGAGTCGATCAGCCCCACCAGATTACCCAGCACGATGCCGTGCTTGTGCCCCAGTCCGGAGCGTGGCAGCACCAGGCCGGCGTAACCGGGATCGGCGATATGAATCGACAGACCGGTGGGCAGCAAAGTGGAATCGCCCGGCGCCAGGGTGATGGACTCGTCCAGCATGGCGCGCAGATCCAGGCCGGCGGAGCCCTCGGTGGCGTAATGAGGCAAGGGGATGGTGTCGCCCAGACGCGGGTCGAGCACTCGATATTGCAGGTTCATGTGTTATCCCGGGTTGATGACGAAACTGTCAGTCCTTGTACCGTATCGCGATCAGCTCGATCAATTGCTTGGCGATCTGTCGCTTGGACGCCAGCGGCAGCACCTTGTGGCCGCCGGGCCAGATCACGGTCAGGGCGTTATTGTCGCTGTTGAAACCCACGTTGCTGCCGGACACATCGTTGGTGGCGATCATATCCAGCTTCTTGTTGGTCAGCTTGCCCTGGGCGTAGCTGATCACATCCTGGGTTTCCGCGGCGAAGCCCACGGTGAAGGGGCGTTTGTCGTGGCTGGCCACCGCGGCGATGATGTCCGGGTTCTTCACCAGGGTCAGGTGAATCTCCTCGGTGGACTTCTTGATCTTGTGGTCCGCGGTCACCGTCGGCCGGTAGTCCGCCACGGCGGCGGTGGCGATGAACACATCGCAACCCTGCTCCACCACGTCCATGCTGGTCTCGTACATGTCCTGGGCACGCACCACATCGATGCGATGCACCCGCTCCGGGGTCGGCAAGGCCACCGGGCCGGCGATCAGCGTGACCCGGGCCCCCGCTTCCGCCGCCGCTTCCGCCAGGGCGAAGCCCATCTTGCCGGAGCTTTTGTTGGTCAGATAACGCACCGGGTCGATCGGCTCGCGGGTGGGGCCGGCGGTGATCACCACATGCCTGCCGGTGAGCAGATCGTAATTAAAGATATCCGCGGCCTGCCGGATGATCTCTTCCGGCTCCAGCATGCGGCCCGGGCCCACTTCACCACAGGCCTGGTTGCCGGAGCCGGGGCCGAAAATGTGGATGCCCTTTTCCTGCAGGATCAGCTGATTCTTCTGCGTGGCGCTATCCGCCCACATCTGCTGGTTCATGGCCGGGGCGATGGCGATCGGAGCGCCGGTGGCCAGGCACAGCGTGCTCAGCAGGTCGTTGCCATGGCCGTGGGCCAGACGGGCGAGAAAATTGGCGGAGGCCGGCGCGATCAGGATCAGGTCGGCCCAGCGCGCCAGCTCGATATGTCCCATCGCCGCCTCGGCGCGGGGGTCGAGAAGATCGGTGTGCACCGGTTGCCCGGACAGCGCCTGCATGGTCAGCGGCGTGATGAACTCACAGGCACCCTGGGTCATCACCACGCGCACCTCGGCGCCGGCGTCCTGCAGGCGACGGACCAGATCCGCGGCCTTGTAAGCGGCGATACCGCCGGTGACGCCGAGAAGAATTCGCTTACTAATCAAACGTTGCATACTGTATTTCCGTACAGTAGTTTGGGGTGGACGCTTTCGCAGTGTATGCCCAATGCCTGGCGGTGACAAACGGGCCAGAGGGCGGCGATTGGCGTCGGCTAGCAGGGCACTAAACCATCATCACGGAGGATATCCAATGGCAATAACGGACTGGCCGGAAAACGAACGCCCGCGGGAAAAGCTGCTGCAGCGGGGGGCGGCGGCACTGAGTGACGCGGAACTGCTGGCGGTGCTGTTGCGTACCGGCGTGCGGGGCTGTTCCGCGGTGGACCTGGGGCGGAACCTATTGAATGAGGCCGGCGACCTGCGAGCCTTACTGGAGCTGCCTCCGGAGCGCATGCGGCGTATGCGGGGGCTGGGAGGCACCCGCCTGACCCAGTTGCTGGCGGCGTTGGAGATCAGCAAGCGCTATATGGCTCTCGAGAAGAAAAGGGCGATCACCCTTAGCGAACCGGAGCCGGCCGCGCGCATGTTCATGTCGGAGCTGCGCGGGGAGCCCAGTGAGGTGTTCGCGGTACTGTTCATGGACAACAAGAACCGCATGCTGGGCTTCGAGAAGCTGTTCCGTGGCACCGTGGACGCCGCCGCCGTCTACCCGAGGGAAGTGGTGCGGCGGGCGCTGGACCATAATGCGTCCAGCCTCATCGTCGGGCACAATCACCCCTCGGGCATCGCCGAACCCAGCCGCGCGGACCGCGACGTCACCCGCCGCCTCAGCGACGCCCTGAACCTGGTGGATGTCCGCTTACTCGATCACCTGGTGATCGGAGACAACCAGTGGCAGTCCCTGGGCCGCCTCGGCTGGCTGTAGCGGCGGGAAACCGGGGGGCAGGATTCGCCCCAGCAGGCTGGCTCCCACATGTGCTACGAAGCCGCTGTGGGAGCTGCCCTGGCGGCGAATACCGGTCCCGCCAGACCTCCCTCGTCCACCGCCATCGACGCTTTCCGCTTGATCCCGGGGGCGGGGTCTGGTATAAAACGCGGCCTTATTCCGGGGCTGCCCCGCCCCTATGTGATCATCACGGGAGCAAGATCATGTCCAAGGTTTGCCAGGTGACCGGCAAGCGCCCGGTAACGGGCCACAACGTGTCCCACTCGAACATCAAGACCAAGCGTCGGTTCGAACCGAATTTGCACTACCACCGTTTCTGGGTGGAAAGTGAGAAGCGCTTTGTGCGTCTGCGCGTATCCTCCAAAGGCATGCGCATCATCGATAAGAAGGGTATCGACTCAGTACTGACCGATATCCGTGCCCGCGGCATTCGAGTTTAAGGAGCTGACCCATGGCCGGTCCGGTTCGTGAAAAGATTCGTCTGGTGTCCTCTGAAGGCACCGGTCACTTCTATACCACCACCAAAAACAAGCGTCTCCATCCGGAAAAGATGGAAACCAAAAAGTTTGATCCGGTGGTACGCAAGCACGTGATGTACAAGGAAGCGAAGATCAAGTAACGCTTCCCCAGCCTGGCACGGGGCGAACAAATAAAGGCCTGGTGGCACAAGCCGCCGGGCCTTTTGTTGTGCCCGCCAATTCGCCGCCGCTTCCCACGGAACCAACTACAAAGCCGTTGCTGCTGTAGGAACTTGCCCTGCAAGCGAATTCTCTTTGAGCCAAGGCTCCCAGCGCCTGTGTAACACCACCGGCCCGCGATCATAATTTTACCCCTGTCATCCTTGTTGACATATTGGCAACAAAAGCCTACCGTTGCCAATATGTCAACAGGAGTGACGATGCACGTTATTACGAAGCGCCCATTCAACGACGCGAGCAAGACCCACCCTAACCAAAAACGGGCTCTTGAAGATCTCTATCGGGTGCTTCGCAAAAGCGAGTTCGGTTCTCCAGAAGCGATGCGACGAGTGTTTCCGTCCCTGGATAACTTCAAGTACAAGGACAAATGGTGGGTCCTTGATGTGGGAGGTAATCATCTCCGGATCATAGCTTTCATTCAGTTTGTCCATAACCGCATGTATGTGAAGCACATCGTTATCCATGCGGAGTACGACAAGATCTGCAAACGATACGCGAAAGGAGCTTTATCATGACTGCTCTGGTGCTCAAGGAAGCCTGCCGCAGCTTCGCGCAAGCCGCGGCCCCCTTCATTCCTATTAAGGATGACGCTCACTACGAAGAAGCGTTGGAACTGATTGAGAGCCTGCTGGAGGAAGCGGAAGACTCCCCCGATGACCCTATCAATGCCGTCATCGATCTGCTTGCCCGCGCGGTCGAAACCTATGAAAACCAGAATGAAGAACTGGCCGCCTTCGAGAAACAGGCCATGGATCAGCCCGCGGATCGGGCCATGTTAAGGATGCTGATGGCGCAGCATCATCTCGGAACCGCCGACCTCCCCGAGATTGGCTCGAAATCCATGGTGTCCCGGGTTCTGTCGGGAGAGCGCGGCCTGAACAAGAATCATATCAAGGCACTGTCCCAGCGCTTTCGCATCGATCCGGGGCTCTTCTTCTGAGCCCCTCCCCAACCTCCCCGTCAGTAGGTTGAAGCTCAAAATATCACCGCATATTCATGGTCCGGGAATAAAACTGAAACCCGGCCGACGCCTTTCCGCCCTTAAAACCCGCCCTTATGCAATCTTATGTAACCCTTTGTACGGCGCCTGCACCCATGTGGCCTGTGCCTCAGCATGATTTTACATATTGCATATAGGAAATGTGACTGAGCGCACTTTTTCATAATGTCAAAATGACATTATTTCTTTCGGGGTCAGGTTTTTGCACACTCAAAACAACTCAGTGCGTATTCGAAAAATGTAAAATGCAGACGGGGAGGTGCCAAGGGAATCGGGGGCTAAGCAAAACCACTTATCGCATGCCACCGGCCGATTATCTTAAGAGCAGATCTGTAAGTGATTGAAATTGCTACGTGTATTTACGCAGTATGCACAAAGTAGAACTTGTGACGAACGTCACACTGCATCTACGATTAAAACTGAAAGGTGCCCCTGTCTGGGGGGACAATCAAAAACCGCAAGGGAGCGCTTTAAAATGAAAATGATCCAATCCTTTAATACCGCCATTCAATCCTTGATGGTGCGTCTCTATACCCAAATGCCAACCCGTAGTAATCGCCAACGTGGGGCTAGTGCGTTGGAGTATATCGTTCTGGCAGCTGCAATAATCATTATTATTGGTGTTCTTGCAACAGATACTGGGGGCATCAAAACCGCAATCACGACAGCGTTCACCAAGCTGTTCACCGATGCGGGGAATGCAGGCACTTCTCCGTAAGGGGCGAGGTATGAAACGAGCGAAGGGCGTGGTAACAGTTGAATTTATTCTCTTGTTTCCCTTCATTGTTGCCATGCTCTATGCCGCCGCGATTTACGGTATTACCTTTTTCGCCAAGTACCAAATACAGGATGTGGCTGATCGTGCAGTAGCGTCGGCCTTGTACGTGGACAGATCTGCTTTCCCCGCCGCCGATGTTCCCGCGGCGGTGAAGGCTAGGGCTGAAGCGGCTTTATCGAACTTCAAAGACAGTTTGCCTGCAGGTTGGAAAGGTCGGCTGGAGGGAGATTGTTCGACAGAGATCGCTGGCGGAATAGATGTGATTCGTTGCTCGCTTACTTATCCGGATTTCAAGGAAAACCCGATTACTCCAGCTTTGAGCTTCGGTTGGCTTGGTAGCTTTCCTCCGTTGCCGAATAATCTTACGGGGGAAGCGCGGGCCGCTTTTTAAGAAGAAGTTTCAAGTTGTATAAGGACTATCCCGGAGGGGGATATGGGAACTCGAGTGTTATACGCGCTGCCGGCGCTATTGCTGGCGGCTCTGGCGCTTATCCTCGCAGTGGTGGGGTTGAGCCGTGATCCGGAACCGGCCCCGGTGCCGGTCACCATGCAAAGCGACCAGGCAAGAACAAAAGCAGCGGCACATCGCTATTGGGTGGTAACCCGGGGTGTGCCGGCCGGTGAGCCTTTGACTCAGGACATGTTGGCGGAAGTCGCCTCGGAGTCCCCGTTGCCGGATGGTATGTCGGCGGAGCAGTCATTGGTGGGGCAGGCGTTGGTACAGGATGTGCGTGCCGGAGAATTGCTGACCAAGCGCCACCTGGAAGGTGGCGGCCGCCCGTTACCGGATGCGGTGCCGGACGGCTTCCGGGCAATCGCTCTCCCCGTGGATAACGTCGTTGGCGCCGGTGGTTTGCTGCAACCGGGTGACCGGGTTGACGTGATCTCCGCGTTCACCCGGACGGAAGGAAAGAAAGGACCGGCCGCCATGGTGGTCCAGAAAGATCTCGAGGTATTGGCGGTACATGGCAATCTGGCTGGCAGCGTGCCGGCCGATGACGAGGACCGGCGCCGAAATGCCAATAACACTGTTGTCCTGGCGGTGCCGGAAGAGAAAATACCCAGTCTGTTGTTGGCCTCGACTCAAAGTACTCTGCGCTTGTCCGTTCATGGTTCCGGTGTTCGCGTGATCGAAGAACCGGAAATGGCCGAAGAGTCGGAAGCACCGACAGAGGAGGGGCAGGTGCTCGCGGAGGCTGCGGAACCGGCCAAGCCTTTCTATCTGGAAGACTTTTTCCCCAAAGAAGAGAAACCTGTGAGTGCACCGGTTGTGCGCCGCTCCCCGGGACACCGGGTGCAGGTATTCGAAGGATCCGAAGCGAGGAGCACCTATGTACGTTAAATACGGGCTGCGCCTGCTGCTGGGCGGGCTGATGATGCTGGTGACTATTCTGGCACACGCGGAAGGAGAACTCCCTGCATCCACCTCGCTGGCGCCGGGTGATCAGAAGGTGCTGGTTTTTCCGGAACAGGTTACCAAGGTGGCGACATCCGATCCCGAGGTGGCAACGCTGACAGTGAGCGGCTCCCAGGAATTGCTACTCACCGCCAAACAGGAAGGGTCGGCGGAGATCACAGTCTGGTTGCGTGGAAACAGCAAGCCTTTGCGCAGTGTGGTGGTGGTCGCGACCACCCAGGGGGCGGCACTGCCTTTCGGTACTCAGGTACAGACTGATGTCCGTGTTCTGGAAGTGAACCGGTCCGAGTTGAACAGTCTGGGGGTGTACTACGCCAATCTGTTCAATGGCGGAGATACCGCCATCGGGGTGTCGCCTCCCGGCCAGGGTTTTCGAGGGTTTGGTAGTGCATCATCCGCTCAGGACGCGCTGAGTTCAGATGGTTTCAGTTTGTTCCGTATCGGTAGCAACTCCCTCACCATTATTAATGCCCTCGAATCCGGCGGCTTCGCGTACACTCTGGCCGAACCGTCGCTGACCAGCCTGAGTGGTCAGAGTGCCTCTTTCCTGGCTGGTGGGGAATTCCCTGTGCCCACACGCAGTGACAATACCGGTGTGCAGATCGAGTATAAGGAATTCGGAGTGGGTGTAACGTTGACGCCGACGGTGATCAGCGGTGAGCAGATCATCCTCAAAGTGGCCCCGGAAGTGAGTGAACTGGATTATTCCGCCGGCGTGCAAACCGGTGGCGTTCAGGTTCCGGGCTTGCGAGTTCGTCGCTCTGAAACCACGGTATCGTTAGCGCCAGGGGAGACTTTCATCATCAGCGGACTGGTCAGCCGCAGCACCATCAACAGCAGTGACCGTATCCCCGGGTTGGGAAATATCCCCATCCTGGGGGCGTTTTTCCGGTCCAGCCGTATTTCCCGTGATGATAAAGAGCTGGTGATGGTGGTGACCCCGCACCTGGTGACGCCGCGCAAGCCGTCGGATCCTCCCTTGGTGATGCCGGGGGTCGGGTATCGTGAAAGCAGTACGGGCTGGTTCGATATGGCCACGGAACCGCGCCGGGGTTCCCGGCCCATTCGTCATGGAGTGAGCTGGTGAGTGCTATGGCGGATAATGAAATCATTCTCTCGGTTATTGATGACGACAGCCTGCGCACCTGGCTGGACCGGGTGGTGGATAACTCCTTTCGTATGGAATTCGTTGGTCGCTCCGATGTAGGCAGAGTCCTGCGCTTACTAGAGGCCACTACCGCCCACGTGGTTCTGGTGGAAGTCAGCGAAGAGGAATTGAATCAATCGCTGGCCATCATAACCGCGCTGACCAGCGCACGCCCCTGGCTGACCGTCATTACCGTTTGCGCGCGCTCCAATCAGGAGCTGTTGCTGCAAAGCATGCGGGCCGGAGCCCGGGACTGTCTTGTTGCGGGTCACGATGCCACCGAGGTAAGGGATAGACTGAGACGTCATCAGTTGGTGCGCAGTGGGCATTATGACGATGAAAACCGGTCCACTACCGGCAACCTGATTCTGGTGACCGGCGCGGAGGCGTCGGTCGATACCCGCTTTCTGACCCAGAACCTGGCTATCGAATTAAGCCGGCAAAACCCGCAGGGCCGCACCCTTGCCATTGATACTCAATCCGAACGTGGCTGTTTTTACCTGGACAGCCATAGCCAATACACCTTGGAAAACCTGTTGGCCAGTCCGGAAACGCTGGATGAGACGCTGATCAATACCGCATTGGAGGAGTATCGTCCGGGCCTGCGTCTTCTGGCCGGCGGTAAAGCCGAGAGCCATCTGGGTGGAGATCGCAGTGCGGATCTGTTTATCGCCTTGAACGGGTTGATGCAGATGTTCGATCGCATCGTCGTCAATATTGGCAATTTGCATAGCGAACACTGGGTGCGTGCGCTGGGCGTCCACACACAACATCTCCTCGTGGCGATTCATCCGCTCGTTGATCATGCGCATGCGGCACGTGAATTGGTTGGTGACTGGCGTTCGCATATTGGCAATCAGGGACAGATGAAGATCGTTGTTGATGGCTATGTGAACGGCGTGCCGCCGTCTTCCGAGGAACTTGCCGATACCGCTGGCGCGGCACTTGCAGGCGTGTTGCCAATGGAGTGGAAGTACCGGGTTCTGGCCATTAATTCCGGCCAGACCATGCAGGACCAGGCCCCTCGTTCCCCCTATTGCCGCCAGATCGGTGGCCTGTTATCCAGGCTTGGGGAGCGCGGTGCAACGCAAAGCAAAGGCGCCGGATGGTTTCGCCGGATTGCCTCCAAGGGTTAGGAGTAGAGTGTGACGGGGCGCATCGATCAAGAGTATCAGACGCTTAAGGACCACACTCATCGGTGGGTGGTGGAGCGTCTTGACGAGGCCGGTATCGAGGTTGGGCGTGCCTCGAGAGAACGCTTGAATGATTTTGTCAGGGGGCAGGTTTCTCAATACATTTCTCAGAATCGCGTGCCGCTTTCCACTCAGGATCTGAATCAGCTGATCCGGGATACGCTGGATGAAGTGACGGGATTCGGGCCGTTGGAGCCGCTTCTGGCGGACGAGCGGATCAATGATATTCTGGTGAACGGCCCCAATCAGGTTTTCGTCGAGATTGCAGGGGTTTTGCAGCACGCTCGAGTCCGTTTTATCAACGACGAGCATATACTTCGGATCATTCGTCGCATGCTGGCCCCTCTGGGCCGACGTCTGGATGAAGCCAGCCCGATGGTGGATGCGCGTCTTCCGGACGGCTCACGTGTTAACGCGGTGATTCCCCCGCTGGCCCTGGAAGGGGCCACACTTAGCATTCGTAAGTTTACCGGAAATCATCTTAGCGCCAAGGACCTTATTGCACGTGGCTCAATGACGGAAGCGTGTCTTGATGTGTTGGTTCGCGCGGTGGAATCCCGACGCAATATCATTGTCAGCGGAGGGACGGGTACCGGGAAGACCACAATGCTCAATCTCATCAGTCAGTATATTCCGCGAGAGGAGCGGGTGCTGACCATTGAGGACTCCGCCGAGCTGGTTCTGCACCACCCCCATGTGGTGCGTCTCGAAACCCGTCCTGCGAATACCGAAGGCAAGGGCCGGATTACCGCGCGAGACCTGGTCATTAACGCGCTGCGGATGCGACCGGATCGGATCATTCTGGGCGAGGTCCGGTCGGGGGAAATTATCGAGCTGCTGCAGGCCATGAACACCGGCCACGAAGGTTCCATGAGCACCATCCACGCCAACAGCACACGTGATGCCCTTGTTCGTATCGAGACCTTGCTGGCGGTCAATGGCTACGACGCCAGTGAGAAAGCCATCGGCCGTCTGATTGGCTCCGCCCTGGACATTATTATTCAACTGGTCCGGATGCCGGACGGGCGTCGCCGGGTGTCCGATGTGGTGGCTTTGGCTCCGACCGCTGACAACCCCTACAACATGGACTACCTCTATCGGAGTGAAGACCATGAATACGCTTAACTGGCTGGTCGCCTCCCAAATTCTGGCATTCCTCGCCGTCGCGACGGTGGTGTTGCAATGGTTGTGGTTTAATCTTCGACAGCAACGCCAGATCAAGGATGCAGTTGAGCGGCGGTTGGCACTTGGCACTGAAAATGGGGCAGCACCGCCTGTGGACCAGGTTCTTAGTGGTAAGTTGGAGAGGCTGCTGATCCCAGCGGGTATTCGTCTCTCGGACAGCCAAGTAATGGTTGTTGGGGTCTTTCTGATAGCACTCGTTACTGCGATTCTCTTTCTTAAGGGGGTCGCATCTGCCTTGGTGGCTTTGGTCTTGGTTGTCGCGGGGCTACTTCTATACTGGAAATTCCGGTTTGAAAAGCAAAGGCGCCGTATCAATGAAGAGTTGCCGGGGATTATGGAAACATCGCTGCGTTATATGGACGCGGGTCGGTCGTTAGACCAGTCTCTGGTGGAGTCTTTTCGGGAGGCGGACCCGGTGTTCGATCCTCTGGCATTTCGGCTACGAAGCGCGGTTGAGGCAGGTCGAGATTATGCCTCTTTATTTGAAGATTTTTCGTCATTGTACAAAATTCCTTCTTTAATTCTTGTTTCTATCGCGCTTAGAACTTCGTCTCGGTTTGGCTCTTCAATTCGGCCAATCATGCAGCAAGTTGCCGGTTCGTTGCGTGCGCAGCAGGAATTGCGGCGGGAGTTCATGGCAGCGACTTCGGAGACACGATTTACCGCAGGGGCATTTGCAGTGATCCCCATGCTGCTTGCCGTCTATATGATTCTGATGAACGAAAGCTATTCTGATGTCCTCCTTCATAGCAGTACCGGGCATACGATGCTGATCGTGGCGGGAGGGCTTCAGGGCCTGGGAATTCTCGTCATTTTGAAAATGATTAAGGGGGTGGGGCGTGTATAACGGTTGGCTTATATCTTCCGCCGTGGTTGCCATCGTTGCCGGTGGTTGGGTGATCCTGAAAAGTCGGGAGTGGGAAAGCCGAGCCCGTATTAGTGATCGCATGCGATCCTCGCCGGATAGTGCGGAAGAACCTGTATCCCGCAGTGCCCTGGAGCGGTTGGCATGGCGTTTTGCACATTCTTCGCTGACACGGGACGACTTCATCGAAATTCAACAGGCAATGGCGGCGACAGGAAGAAGCAATGCCAGCGCACAGTTGATGTACCTTCTGTGCTGCTGGCTGATCCCCGCCGGCGTTATCCTGTTAGGTTTCATTTTTCTCGGGCTGCTTGGAGGAATGGTTTGCGCTGCCGCGGCGTTCATTCTGCCGAGAAGGATTATTCGCGGTATCGGCCAATCGGCGGAAAAACAGCAGAATCGGGAAGCTGTTGAACTATGCCACATGACAAGGATGTTGATGGAAGCCGGGCTTTCCCTGGAGCGTGTGATGCGGATGATAGCCGCTCAGGCCCGCCCATTAATGCCGAAGCTGATTCTCCGAATTGATCGTTTTAATCGCTTGATGGAATCCGGTGCGGAACGTAACCAGGCGTTGGATGAGCTGGGCGAGAACCGCAAGATTCCAGTGCTGAGAAGCTATGTTTTGCTCATGAAACAAAGCAGTCAGTTGGGAGCAGGGGTGTCCTCCAGTCTGGAGCAGATTATTCAGGAAGCAAGGGACGTCGAACGCTCCAAGCTGAAGGAAGAAACCAATCGAATTGGCGCTAAGATCACGGTGGTCATGATGGTTTTCATGCTGCCAGCATTGTTCATCATTATCGGCGGGCCGGCGGTGATTTCCATCGCCGACGCCCTTTCTCGCTAGCCGAAATATAAAGAGAGAAACTGCAATGTGTAACAGCAGATGGAAAGAAGGGATGCATAAAGCGGTGGGGATCGCGGCGGTAGCATTACTTGCCGCGGGGTGCGCCAGCAAGCCGGTATCAAAACCCGTCACGGCGTCGGACCGGGTTGATTTGGATCGGATCAGCTGTAACGAAGTGGTGCAGCCGGAGCAACAGGTTCAGATTGAGATGATCGACTCTCTGATGTCACGGGACCGTGATCACGCGGCCTTGGCGAAAATCGAGGATCAGCCTCTGAGTACCGTGGAGCATTGGCTCCGGTACGGTCAGCTCAAGGCGGCCACCGGGCAGCTTGATGATGCTCAAGCCATCTTTGAAGTGCTGGTTGATAAGTGCGGCACAGGGGAGAGTCACCATGGTCTCGGCATGGTGCTTCTGAAGAAAGATGATGTTCTGGCTTCGCTCGATCACCTGAAAGTGGCGCGGGAGAGGGCCCCGGCATCCTCCCAGGTCCGTAATGATTACGGATATGTGTTGATGTTGGTGGGGCACTATAAAGAAGCGGCTTATGAGTTGAGAACCGCCATGGAACTGGCGAACGGGCAAGGCCCGGTGCGGCAAAACCTGGCGGTTGCTTTCCTGTTGACGGATGACGAAGACGGCCTGCGCTGGATGAAGAAGGAATACGATTTCAATGCGGACGAGTTGGCCTATGCGAAACAGCTGGCCGGTCACTTTGTGAGGTAAGGATATGAAACTGATTTTGGCGTCTCTGATCCTGGTGCCCGCGCTAGCTGGTGCGGACGGTGTCAGTCCTGAAGGTAAACACTATCCTTCTGGTATGAGTGGTGATCTCCAGGGCCAATCCTCCAGGACGTATACGCGCTCAATGTTGAACGAACAGGCCCGTAGCGGTGGTGCGGAAAGTAGCGAAATAGCCGCCCCGGTCTATGTGGACTCACAACGCCGGTTGGCCGAGTCTTTCCGGCACCCCATCCCTGACAGCTTTGGGGAGCAAACTCGCGGAGAGAATTGACATGAAACGTCAGCGTGGAGCACTCACGGTTATTACGCCGTTGATTATCATTTTGATAGTTTTGTTTTCCGCGTTGGCGTTGGACGGCGCACGCCTTTATTCCGTACGTTCGCAAATGCAGAGCATCGCTAACGTCGCTGCCACGGCGGCAGCTGATGCTGCTCAGGCATGCTACGGCGGAGAGGTGAGCTCAGCCAGTATCGAGGCGGTGGCCAAGGCGGTTGCCGATGAACACGGTATGGACGAGCTTGGCGGCGTGCTTGTGGTTCAGCCGGGGGTTGTTGAACGAGGTGCCGATAACACGCTGGGCTTTCGCCAGGTCGACAGCCTCGTCAGCGAGAGCAATGCCGTGCGAGTCGAGTATTCTCTCCCGGATACACCAATATCCCGACTGATTCCGGGGTTGCTGGGTGACGTTGATCTGAAGCGTGTCGCGGTGGCGAAGAAAGAAGTTATCGCAACGGTGAGCGCCGCTGGGTCAACGGCGGTTGTCGGTGGTCCGGGCGGTAACGCCGGGTTGTTGGGCACGGTACTGGGGGGCTTGCTGGGCGTATCTGATTTTACTCTGGACGCCACCAGTATTGAGAGCCTGGCGGGAACCACATTTGCGCTTGGCGGCTTCCTGGAGTCCATCGGCGTGGCCGGTGGTTTGAGGGCGGTGGATGATCTTGTCGGTGCTGATGATATCCTTCAGGGGATTTTGGCAGGTTTGGATCCTGCCAGTGATGCGGCTGCCGTCGTTCAGGATATGTTGTCGGATGCGGGCCTCGTGGACACCAATGTGAGGCTGGATCAGGTTATTAAGCTGATAACGGATGTGCAGTATCCAGATCAGACCCCTGTTCCCGTGTATGACACCGTTGTGGCGCTGGCTCTGAATCTTCTTGATGGCGTCACTTCAATTCCTGTTGATGCCAATATCAACGTGCTTGGTATAGCCAGTGCCGACTTGTCGCTGGTAGTGGATAAGCCGCCAACGGTGGTGGTCGGGCCGGCGCGAACGGATGCTCAAGGCATGCCACTGGTGGAGTTTGAGGCTGCCGATATAACGCTTGCTCTTCTGGTTGAGGCAGATCTTCTTGGTATTGCTAAAGTGGAGGTTCCCCTGGCGGTTGAGACGGGAGGGGGATCTGGTTTTCTTGAATATGCGGATTGTGCATCCGGCGCAAGTAATAACGTTCTTTTTACGTTGAACATGCAGCCCAAAGTGGCCACCGTCTCGACAGGGGTGATTACACCGTCCGGCAGCTTGGAAGTTAAAGGCATTAGCGCTGAGTTGCTGCCCGCCTTGAAGGATATTTTGGCCAGTATCGTTATTGAGGCGACTATTGAGGAGCTGAAAGTTGGTTCCGCCGTCAACTCGATCAGAACGCTTGATTATGACCTTTATGAGAGGCAGGCAAACAGTGTGACAGTGGGGGGAGGCACGGACTTGCACCTCAGTAGCGGAGACTTCGATATTTTGAAGGTTACAGTGCCGCCACCCAAGGACTGTGGCCTTTTAGGCCTGGGTTGCCTTCTTAGTGATCTCCTCGAGCCTATTCTTGGTGTCGTAACCGGTGCAGTGGACGAGCTGCTTAAATCCGGTGTAATCGATCTGGTAGGTAACATTCTGACCATGATTCTTGAGCCGCTCCTGAATGCTCTGGGGCTTCACCTCGGAGGCATGACGGTAAGCGTGACAAGCGCCGATCAGGGCGCCGTGACGCTGTTGGATTGTGGCACGGGGGCGTGCGATTTAATTCAGTGATCATCTTGATCATCGATTGCTATCTTTTGGGTTGTGAGTTCGCAGTATGAAACGTCAAGCCGGCGCCTTGAGCGTCGTTACCCCGCTTTTGGTTATTGTAATTCTGATTCTATCGACCTTGGCTCTCGACGGCGCAAGGTTGTTCTCTCTGAGGAAAGACCTGCAGGCGCAGGCGAATCTCGCCGCGACAGCCGCGGTAGGTAAGGCAAACACGTGTGGGGGCGATGCCGCGGAGGAGATGGTCAGCCGGGCTCGAGCAGCGATGCTGTTACAGGCTGATGCTCAAGGGCTTGATGGAAAAACCCAGAGCATTTCTGTTCAGGAGGGGATTATCACCGCCCGGGATGGAAAAGTTCTGAGCTTCGAACCCGCCGATAACTTTCTGATGACGAACGGTGTCGCGGTTGAAATAAAACGGGTAGAGCCAATAAGCAGACTTCTTCCTGAATCCGTGCTCGGATCAGTAACTCTGACCGCTTCAGCGGCAGCTCAGAAAGAAGTGTACGCCACTTTCTATACGGAATCGTTCACCGCGGAACTTTCCACCGCCAAATCGCCGCTTTTGGAGCCGATATTCCGGTACGTCCTTGGTGATAGCCAGTTGACGCTGAAGGCGCTGTCATTGGAACAGCTGGCGCATACCGTCATTGATCTTGAGAGCTTGCTTCACCATCTCACCACCGAAATGCCGGTGCTCGGTGATCTGGGGCTTGGTGAGATTCTTGGATCGGATATTCCCGCCCATGTTGTTGTTGGGGCGCTGAAAAGCGTTGATGGGCTTACATCCGATACTCTGGCCATGTTGGATGAGATCATTGCCGCCCCGGGTATCCATACCAATATCAAGTTAGAGGATGTTGTTGGTGTGCTGGGCGACGGTGCCGTGGATGCGGGTGCAAAAATTCCCCTTCTGGAGGCGCTTAGCGGCATCGTGCTGGACCTGGCTAACCGGCCTCCGTTCAATGGTGTGATCGAGGTGGATCTGGAAGGGCTTCTGGGGCCTCTGGGTTTGGATGAGAACCTGGAAGTAAAGCTTGAGATTGAGCTTGAGAACACCCCCAAGCCCATTATCGCGCCAGCAAGAATGGTCCAGGGCGACAACGGCACGGAATGGATAGGGTCGCTGGCGGGCGCGGATATTATTTTGCGTCTGGTGTTGTACATGAACATTGGCGCCGCGGAATTCAGTGGCTTGAAGCTCTCTGTTCCGCTGGAACTTCGGACGGGGGCCACCACGGCACGATTGGTTGGGGCGGATTGCGCCGCCGGGTCGGTTAATACGGTAAACTTCGACTTCGAAGTGGAGCGGTCGGTACTGTCCCTGGAAACCATCCACGATGGTAAGTACGACGGCATTGAAGTGGGTGTCCTGGTGGCGGACGAAGAGCCCGAGGGCATTTGTTTCCCGGCTATTGCCAAGGCCTTTTGTCCGGTATATCGGGAAGACGTTACCTGGACACACAAGTACACCGGGCTGCTGGGAACTAAGTACGGGGACTGCTGCTACCCACCAGTTAAAGCATGCGGGAAAGGGTTGGTGGATGTCCGCATAAGCTCGACGCCGGTTACTGGCGAGGCGGTGCCGACGAGCATGTTGTATTTCGATGACTTGCCACTTGATGCTTTTGAGGCGACCTCGGAGGAAGTGTCTGGCGACACGGGCTCGGTATTAAGAAAAAGCGTTACCAATCTGCTCGATGGTATTAGTGTGGATCACGCCAGCGTTGCCTGCATTCCTTTGGATGGACTGCTGAACGGCCTTGTGGATGTGATTACACCGGTGTTGGACGGCTTGTTGGTGCCGTTGTCCGATTATCTTTTGGGGCCGTTGCTGGAGGCCTTGGGTGTGAACCTGGGAACAGCTACGGTGCACGTCATCGCTGCGGAGCAACCTTCGGTCAAGCTGTTGCAATACTGTGGTCCGGAAGGCTGCTAACACCGAGGCGCGGCGGTTTGGAGCCAATGGCTCAACCGCCGTGCCGCAACTCCCCATTAATCTTCTCCGCCGTCTTTCGCAGCTCAGGCAATAACCGCTCAATCATACCTTCCTCATTGGCCTTGCTCGGCGCCAAAGTGAGGTTGATGGCGGCGATGGTTTTGTTTTCCCGATTCTTGATCGGCACGGAGATGCCGAACATGCCTTCCTCCAGTTCCCGGTCAACGATGGACCAGCCCTTGGCGCCGTCTTCCTGAATCGCTCGTTTGAGTTTCGCTTTGTCGGTGATGGTGAAGCGGGTGTAGGGGGTGAGTTCCAGGTTGTTGAGGTAGTGGTCGAGTTCTTCGGGGGACAAGTCGGCCAGTTGAATGCGTCCCAGGGAGACCACGTGCGCGGGCAGTGTGCTGCCCACGTTGAGGGTGCTTTTGAGCAGTTTGCGGGTGGGAACCCGCATCACATAGTAGATGTCATAGCCTTCCAGCACCGCGATGGAGCAGGATTCCTGGACGGTTTGCACCAGTTCTTCCATATAACTCTGGGCGAAGGACCAGATCTCCATTGAGGAGAGATAGGAGAAGCCCAGGTTCAGCATGCGGGGGGTGAGCCAGAACTGCTTGCCGTCGGTGTTGGCGTAGCCCAGGGCGGTGAGGGTGTGCAGCAGGCGCCTGGCGCTGGCCCGGGAGATGTCGGCTCGCCGGGCGACATCGGATAAGGACTGCCTGGCGGCCCCTTCACCGAAGGTGGTGATCACCTTCAAACCCCGCATGAATCCGCTGACCAGCAGGGAGTCATCCCGTTCTCCGTGTTCCGCCATCCGTACCACTCCGTGCAAAGACGTTTTGACATTAACGAAAGGTTGGTCTTATCGTGTTGGTGTTCTTTTAGAGAACACAATGTGCGTACAGCGAACAATAATCAAAATAGGGTTGGAAGACAACCCTAAACTCGGAGAAGGCTCCGAGAGAGCCCGGAGAGAGTTTCATGGCTAACAACAACAGCAATCCATTGATATCCGTGTTACTTGGCGGCCTGGCCGTCGTGGCGTCCCTGATGCCGGCGCTGGCATCCGCGCGAGATCTTACCTATGCCAGTTATTTGCCACCGCACCATCCCACCAGCGAAGGGATCACCACCTTCATGGCGGCGGCGAAGGCGCGGTCCGATGGCGAGGTGTCCTTCAAGTTCTTTCCTTCCGGGGCGGCGGCCTCGGGCAAGGAGATGCTGTCGGCGGTGAGCGACGGCATGATCGACGGCGGCTTCCTGGTGACCGTTTATTTCCCTACTTCCATGCCGGCGAACATGGTTATCAGCGATCTGTCGTTCTGGGACCGGGACTCGCTGGCTGCGTCCGCCGCGTCGGTGGACACCATTCTCAACGACTGCCCGCAATGCCTTGAGGAGTACAAGGTGCAGGGTGTGCGCTTCCTCGCCAGTTACGCCACGCCGCCTTACCAGGCCATGTGCAAGGACCGGTTCGACGGTGGTTTCGAGGCCGAGGGCAAACGCATGCGCGTGGCCGGTGAGGAGATTGGCCGCTGGGTGTCGGGCATCGAGGGTATTCCGGTCAACATTCCCAATAGCGAATCCTACGAGGCCATGGAACGCAGCCAGCTGGACTGTGTCATCGGTGCCACCAGCTGGTTGAAGTCCTTGTCGCTGATGGAAGTGGCCAACAGCGTCGTCGAGTTGCCCATGGGGGCTTTTCTGGGCGGTTCGTTGCTGAATGTGCGTGAGGCCGTCTGGGAGGATCTGGACGATAAAGGGCGCCAGGCATTGATTGATGCGGCGCCGGTAGGGCTCGCGCGTACCTTGTACGCGTATCAGAAGGAAGAACAGGACGTACGAAAGCTGGCGCGGGAACAGAACATTCACTTCGTTGAAGTATCCGATGCGCTCAAGCAACGTCGTGAGGCTTTCATGCAGTCCCAGATCGAGCAATCGGCTAAAAATGCCGCCGAGCGTGGTGTCGAGAATCCGGAGAAGATTGTCGAGAGTTTCATCAGGAATCTGGAGAAGTGGGAAAAGCTGCTCGAAGGCAAGCAACTCACCGAGCAGCAGTACGCCGAGTTGTTGAAAACCGAAATCTACGACAAGGCGTTTTGATGGACCGTGCCGGTTCAGGGCTCTAACGGTGGCTACAAGGCCGCTGTGGGAGCTTGCCTGCAAGCGAATTGTGCTTGTCGGGCGTCATTCGCCAGCAGGCTGGCTCCCACAGCGGCTTCGTGGCTTGCTCCTTGAGAACTGCACCGGTTTTTTTCACTTTACAGGTTGTTTGATTGATGAACGCAGCGACAGCGCAGTTTAAGCCGTTTGAGGGGGTCCGGGTCCTGGATATGAGCCAGGGACTGGCCGGGCCTTACGCGGCGCAGATGCTTCTGATGATGGGTGCCACGGTGGTGAAGGTGGAGCCTCCCCAGGGCGATTGGGGCCGGGTGATGGGATTGGCGCGCAACGGGCACAGTGCTTTGAGCGTGATCGCCAACTGGGGCAAGAAAGGCATTTGCGTGGATGCCCGCAACGAACAGGGCCGGGAGGTGATCAAGCGCCTGGTCAGTTGTTCGGACCTGGTGATGGAAAGCTTCCGGCCCGGTGTCATGGAGAAGCTCGGGCTGGGGTATGACGTGCTGAAATCCCTGAATCCCGGCATTGTGCTCGGTTCCATTTCCGGCTTCGGACGCAGCGGGCCCCACGCGCTGCGAGCCGGCTCGGACAGTATTCTTCAGGCCGCCACCGGTATGGCGGCCATGAATGGCACTGACGAAGGAGCTCCCCGGCGGGTCGGCATGCTGGCGGTGGACATGATCACCGGTTTGTACGCCGGCTACGCGTTGTCCGCGGCGATCCATGAGCAACGTGCTTCCGGTGTCGGCCGGCATCTGGATCTGTCACTGCTTGGCGCCTCGATGGCTTTTCAGGCCATGCCCATGGTGGAGTCCTTTCTGCAGGGTGGTGAAAAAAGAAAACCGGTGACGGTGCCCTCGGGTAACTTCGACGCCGCCGATGGCCAGCTTTCGGTGGTGTGTTTGCGCAATGAGATGTTCCACGCCCTGGCAAAGGCGCTCGGCCATGAAGAATGGGCAACCGACCCGCGTTTTGCCGACAATGAGGCGCGCCAGCGTAATGTGGATACCCTGCATGATTTGCTGGCGGGCATCTTCCCGACACAATCCCGGGAATACTGGATAAACCGCCTCAATCAGGCGGGCGTGCTTTGCGGACCGGTGAACAGCTACTCGTCGTTGCGTGAGGATGCCCAGGTGGAGGCTCTGCGTCTGTTGGCGGACGTGGATCATCCGGACTTCGGTGCCTTTCCTTTCCCGGCGTTTCCGGGGGCGCAGAGGGCGGCGGACGAGTTGCCGCCGGCGCCGGCTTTGGGGCAACACACCGTGGATGCCCTGCGAGGTGCGGGCTTCGCCGAGGCGGAGATCCACAACTTGCTGTCATCCGGTGCCTGCATGCAGGCGTGACAAAGAATAAGGAGCAGGTGATGCGAGCAGTGCTTTGTGACCGGTTCGGATCTTATCAGGACCTGGTGTTATCCGAGGTGCCGAGCCCGTCGTTGACGGAGAACGGTGTGCGCATCGCGGTACATTTCGCCAGCGTCAGCTACGCCATCTCCCTGATGGTGGCGGGAACCTATCAACGCAAAATGACACCGCCTTTTGTTCCCGGCACGGAAGTCTCCGGTGTCATTACCGAATGCGGCCCCGACGTTAACGATCTCAAAGTGGGAGATCGCGTGGCGGCCATTGTTGATTGCGGCGCCTTTGCCGAAGAAGTGGTGATCGACCGGGCCACTGTTTACCCTGTTCCGGAGTCGGTGCCGTTGGAACAAGCGGTCGCCTTGCCCTTGTCGTTCGGTACCGCGACCACGGCGCTGAAGCGGGCCGGCGAACTGGCCGATAAAACGGTTTTGGTCACTGGCGCGGGCGGGGCTCTTGGGCAGGCCGCCGTGCAGGTGGCGTCCCTGCTTGGTGCCCGGGTGATCGCCATGGCCAGTTCACCGGAGAAGCTGGACGCGGCGATGAAGGTGGGCGCTTCGGAAGGGATCGATTATTCCACCGGGGATGTGGTGAAGAAGGTCAAGTCGCTGACGGAAGGCCGGGGCGCCGATGTGGTGTTCGATCCGGTGGGCGGCGATGTGTTCGCGTCCCTGATTCGCTCCACGGCGGTGGAAGGCACCATTTTGTCCCTGGGTTTTGCCAGCGGCAAGATACCCGCCGCGCCGGTGAATCTGTTGTTGGTGAAGAACATCGGTTTACTGGGAGTGAATTTTTCCGAGTACGTGGGTTGGGGAAAAGAGGACCGGCGTCATCAATTTTCCTATGAAATCCAGTCGATGATGCGCTGGCTGTTCCAGTCCGCGGCGGAAGGAAAAATAAGGCTCGCCACGCCCGAGCTGTTCCGATTCGAGCAGGTGACGGAAGCCATCGATCAGGTGGTTCAGCGCCGGGCCGTGGGCAAGGTGGCATTACGCATTCGATGAGGTTGGGTTATGAACCGGCTAATAAAAAAGACAAAGAATCTGGCCACCAATGTGGTCGGCGCGATGATTGTTCTGATGATGGTACACGTTACCGCGGAAGTGTTGCTGAGGCTGCTGTTCGGTATGCACATTCCTGGAACCATGGAGGTCGTTGCTTACTACTACATGGTGACCGCGGTATTTATCGGTATCTTCACCTGCGTTGTTGAGGACAGTCACATCCGGGTGGATGTGCTGGTGCAGCATTTCAGCAAGCGCATGCGATCCGCCACGGACCTGTTCGGGCTGTTGGTGATGACGCTGTACTTCGCTCTGTTCTCCTATGGACTGTACCTGCAGGCGGTTAAAAGCTGGGGCCGCCGGGAAGGGGTGGACGCGGTGTTTTTTGAGCTGTCGATCTGGCCTTCCCGTTGGATCGCGTGGGCGGGCGTTTTTCTGGCCGCCCTGGCGGCGGTGTATCTTCTGGTCCGTTTGTCGCGCGGCAAATCCGGGCGGGAGGTCTCATCATGAGCGCGGTGCAGATCGGGTTCGCTTGTATCGCCTTACTGCTGGTGCTGCTGGCATTGCGTGTGCCGATCGGGGTGTCGCTCGGGGTGAGCGCCTTCACCGGGTTGCTTTCCCTCCGTGGCCTGGATGCGGCGTTCGCTTTGATGGGCTCCACCACCTTTCAGTTCATCGCCCATTGGTCGTTGACCGCCATTCCCATGTTTATTCTGATGGGCGCGATTGCCTTCCATACCGGTTTGACGCGAACCTTGTTCGATGCCGGCAAGGCCTGGCTGGGTTTTCTGCCGGGCGGGTTGGCGATCGCCACCAATGTTTCCAGTGCCGGTTTTGCCGCCGCCAGCGGTTCCAGCGTGGCGATGGCCGGTGCCATGTCCCGTCTTGCCGTGCCGGAAATGCTGAGGGCCAGGTACAATCCTGGTCTGGCCACCGGGGTGGTGGCGGCTTCCGGGACGCTGGGGGCGTTTATTCCTCCGAGTATTCCTTTTGTACTTTATGCCGTGTTCATGGAGGCGTCCGTCGGGCAGCTGTTGATGGCGGGGATTATTCCCGGCCTGCTGACCATGCTGGCTTATGCCGTGCTGATCGTCACCCGGGTAAAACTGAATCCGGATCTGGCGCCGAGGACTACGCAGGCTTATTCCAATCGGGACCGGTGGCTGTTGCTGCTCAAGTCCTGGCCATTGCCGGTGATCGTCGCCGGCGTTGTCGGCGGGTTGTATACCGGAACGGTAACGGCCACCGAAGCGGGTGCCTTTGGTGCTTTCGTGGCGATTGCGGCCGCGCTGATTCAGGGCTCCTTCAGTTGGGCGGCGATGCAGCAGGCGGTATCGGAAACCGTCACCAGCACGGCGTCGATTTTTCTCATCGCCATCGGCGCGGTACTGTTCAGCCGTATGCTGACACTCAGCCAGATTCCCATGAACATCGGTGTCTGGGTGGAAGATTACGCGGTGGCGCTGTGGATGTTCCTGCTGGCGGTCACGGTGTTCTACATCGTTCTGGGTATGTTCCTGGATCCCATTGGTCTGATGCTGGTGACCCTGCCGGTGCTGGCGCCTTTTGTCATCGCGTTCGATATCGACGTGATCTGGTTTGGTGTGCTGGTGGTGAAGTTCATCGAGATCGGTTTGCTGACACCGCCGATTGGATTGAATCTGTTCGTGGTCAGCGCCGGTGTGGGTGACAAGGTGCCGTTCGGTCAGGTGGTACGAGGCACGGTGTGGTTCCTGGCCGCGGAAGCGGTGGTGCTGATTCTGCTGATGGCGTTTCCGACGTTATCCCTGCTGTTGCCTTCGCTGATGTACTAGGGAACCTCTCAAAAATATCCCGTCACCCCGAACTCGACCCGGGATCTCCTTCTGTAAGGCGCATGGCTTCGTAGAGGGAGATGCCGGATCGAGTCCGGCATGACGTTTTTCAGAGGCTCCCTGGCCGGGATGACGCTATATTGATGCGATGCTGAATTTGATGCATTATGACATCATGAATGATGACAGAGGGGCGATATGCGTACCACAATTACGATTGACGATGCCCTCTACGAGCAGGCATTGGAGCTGGCTGACTCAGGCTTGGATAAACCCGCGGATATTCTTCGGGAGGCCGTCAAAACCTATGTTCGGGTCCAAGCCGCGCGCCGCCTGGCCGCTTTGGGAGGAGCGTCACCTGATATGGCGGATATCCCGCGGCGGCGTGAGGAGCCGTTGCAGGAATGAACGTTTTGGTGGATACCTCGGTATGGGTGGCGCACTTCAGAGAAAAAAATGAGGCGCTGATTAATCTGATAGAAATGGATCGCGCCATGGTGCATCCCATGGTCTTGGGCGAGCTTGCCTGCGGGACTCCGCCTGAACCTCGGCAACGAACTTTGGGTTACATTGGTTTATTGCGGCTGAGTAATCAGGCCAGCCTTAAGGAGGTCATGACGTTCGTTGAGCAAGAACGCTTATACGGGCGAGGTTGTGGTTTGGTGGATATGATGTTGCTCGCTTCAACCGTCATCACTCCCGAAGGGAGGCTTTGGACGTTGGATAAACGCTTGGCTGGATTGGCGGATGAGTTCGACGTGGCGTACCAGCCGCATATGCATTAGGCAGAACCGCGAACGGAAACTTAGAGCTTTCTTTCTACAAGGCCGCTGTGGGAGCTTGCTTGCAGGCGAATTTGAGACCCAATTCGCCAGCAGGCTGGCTCCCACAGCGGCTCCGAGGATCCGGCTGTGGGAAATGATCAGGCCCGGGCCGGTTGGGGCTGGTAGCCTTTCAATGTGGTGACGAAATCCTGCAGAGCGTGAATGCCGGACTCTTCGGCTTCGCGGCACCATTGTTTCAAGGCATCCAGCATTTCCGCGGAATTGCGGCTGGTCTGGCCCCAGATTTCCTGCAGGCGCAGGCGGTATTCGTAGATGGTGGCCAGCGTGTGGTTGTGTTCGGTCAGCCGCTCCAGGCGTTGCTGATGACGCGGCTTGAAGAAACGCTGATCGCGGTACAGCAGGGCCCGGGCGCGACGGTAGAAACCACGGGTGGCCTCGCAGGCGCGGGCTTGCTCTTGCTGGAATACCGGTTTGATTACCGTGCGGCGGTAGTGAGCCATCACCTGGAAACGGTGTTGCACCAGGGCTCGCACGGTGTCCAGATCGATACTCGGGCGAGTGGGGTTCAGCACCGGTTTCGGTGCCAGTTTCTTCACTTTCGCCAGGCCCAGTATTTCGAACAGGCGAATCCACGCCCAGCCCATATCGAACTCGAACCGGCGCACCGACAGCTTGGCGGAGCTGGGGTAGGTGTGGTGGTTGTTATGCAGCTCTTCGCCGCCGATCAGAACGCCCCACGGCAGAATGTTGCGTGAGGCGTCCTTGCATTCGAAGTTGCGGTAGCCCCAGTAGTGGCCGATACCGTTGATCACACCGGCGGCGAACAGCGGAATCCACATCATCTGCACCGCCCAGATGGTCACACCGGCGAAGCCGAACAGCAGGATGTTGATCAGTGCCATCAGCACAATGCCAAGCATGGGGAAGCGGCTGTAGACGTTGCGCTCGATCCAGTCATCCGGGCAGCCGGCGCCGTACTTGTCCAGGGTTTCCTGGTTCAGCGCTTCGGCCTGGTAGAGCTCCGCGCCTTCGCGCAGTACTTTGCGGATGCCAAGTACCTGCGGGCTGTGCGGGTCTTCCTCGCTATCGCAGTGGGCGTGATGCTTGCGATGAATGGCGGTCCAGGCGCGGGTGTTCATGCCCGTGGTCAGCCACAGCCAGAAACGGAAGAAGTGTTTCAGCACCGGGTTCAATTCCAGCGCGCGGTGGGCGGAATAGCGGTGCAGATAAACGGTGACACTGACGATGGTCACATGGGTCAGGGCCAGGGTGATCAGCACCAGGCTCCAGGGGCCCAGGGCCAGCAGGCCCTCGGACAGAAACATCAGGATGGTGTGCATAATAATCCGGCTTGCGGCGGTAGTAGTCCGTTAGAAAGCGAATGTGGCCGATTCGTTCCTTGATATACGGCTTTATAAAGAGGTAAGCAATAAATGGGCCGATGGATGCACCCGGGCCTGCCAATCAGCTTCTATATAGATGGTGCCTACCGGTTCAAAGATCAATGCGGGGCCATAGATTACCTGATCGGCTCCTAATTCGTCCCGCCGGTATACAGGAATTTTGGTTTTGTTTCCTTCTTTGTTTTGGGCGGCACTTTTATCCCCTGCGGAGCCGTAAACCGGAGCCTCCCAGGCCGGCGTGCCCTCGCCCCGAGGCGCCTGGCCCGGAGAGGGCGGCCGCGCCTCGGCCAGACACCGGACCCGCAGGTTCACCCGCCGCACCGGCAATGACAGCCGGTGGCCATAACGCTGTTCGTGCAGATCGTGGAAGGCGGCTTCGCTTTGAGCGGGATCTTCTCCCTGCCAGGGCAGGGTCAGCACGGAGGACTGGCCCTGATAGCACAGGTCCAGGCCGGTTTCGGTGCGGATCCGGTCGGCTTCGATGCCTTCCGCTCCCAGTTCCGCCCGGGCTTGGCGCTCCAGTTCCCGAGCCAGAGTCAGAATATGCGCGGCCTCGGCATCCGCCGGCAGCGCCTGGATGCGTTCACGCTGGCGCGGCGCGTAGACCAGCCCCTCCGCCGACAGCACGCCGGCACGTACCGGCACCACCGCCTGGTGCATGCCGAGGTTGGCGGCCAGGGCGCACACATGCAGGCCGCCGGCGCCACCAAAACTCACCAGCGTGAAGTCCCGCGGGTCAAAGCCCTTCTGGATCGAGATCACCCGCAGCGCCTGGCTCATATGCTCATTGGCCAGATCGATGATGCCTTGCGCGGCCTGGGGAATAGGCATGCCGAGGCGTTCCGCCACGCGGGCAACGGCGTCGTGGGCCTTGGCCGGGTCCAGACGCAGGTTGCCGCCCAGGGCGAATTCCGGCTGCAGGCGGCCCAGCACCAGATTGGCGTCGGTGACCGTGGCTTGGGTGCCGCCCTGGCCGTAGCAGGCGGGGCCGGGGCTGGCGCCGGCGGATTCCGGTCCCACGTGCAGCAGGCCGGCGTCATCCACCTGGGCCAGGGAGCCGCCGCCGGCCCCAATGGTGTGCATGTCAACTATGGGAACCGCCACTGGATAAGGCCCGATGCGCCCCTGGCGGGTCAGCCGGATGTCGCCGTCCAGCAGCGCCACGTCGGTGGAGGTACCGCCCATATCGAAGGTCATCAGATGATCGCGGCCCAGGGCCTGCCCCAGACGGCGGGCAGCGTTGAGGCCGCCGGCGGGCCCGGACAGCAGCAGGTTCACCGCCCTTTCGGCGGCTTGATCAGCGGCGATGGTGCCGCCGTTGGACTGCATGATGGTCAGTGGCGCCGGGGTGGTGTGCTGTTTCAGCCGCGCCAGATAATCCGCCATGCGGGGAGAGAGCCAGGCGTTCAGCCAGGTGGCCATGCCGCGCTCGTACTCGCCACGGGTGGGCAGGATGTCGCTGGAGAGGCTGACCGGATAGCCGGCCTGCCGGAGCGCCTTGCCGAGCCGTTGCTCCGCCGCGGGGTCCAGGTAGCTGAACAACAGGTTTATGGTCACGGATTCCGGGTCATGGCGGCGAACCGCTTCCACCGTTTGCCGGATCGTCTCTTCGGTGAGCGGGATCAGGGTGTCTCCCTGGGCGTCCAGGCGGGTATCGACGCCGATCACTGGAGTGTCGTGCAGGGCGGTGTGGGTGGGCAGCGGCCGCAGGTTGTATAACTCGGGCCGGTTCTGGCGGCCAATGAGCAGCAGATCCTCTATGCCGGAGTTAGTAATCACTGCCGTTTTGGCGCCTTTGTTTTCAAGGGCCGCGTTGGTGGCCACGGTGCTGCCATGGACGATGACCAACTCCCCCAGGGCCAAGGCCCCGGAGAGTCCCATGTCCTCGATGCCCCGCAGGATGGCCCGCTCCGGGGCCGCCGGCGTGGACAGTACTTTATGGATGCGCGGTTGCTCGCCGCCCAGCAGAACGAAATCGGTGAAAGTGCCGCCGGTGTCCACGCCTAGCCAGTACTGCATCGTTGCCCCGCTTGTGCTTAAACCCTTTACCGCCTGCGCAAGGACGGTGCCGCGGGTATCATAACCGTCCTGGCCGCGGGCTGCCCATTGCCGCTGTATTCGCGAGTAAGCTCGCTTCCCACAGGGGGGCTACAAGCTCCCACAGCGGCTTCGTGGCGTAGTCTGTGGGAGCCAGCCTGCTGGCGAATCCTGTCCCGACCCATATTCCAAGGAGCCGTTAATGCCCGAATTACCCGAAGTGGAAACCACGCGGCGGGGGATTGAGCCTCATTTGACCGGACGCCGTCTGCGCTCGGTGACCGTGCGCGAGCCGCGGCTGCGCTGGCCCGTGGACGAGCGGGTGGCGGCGTTGCGGGATCGGCCGGTGCTGGCGGTGCGGCGGCGTGCCAAGTATTTGCTGCTGGACCTGGATGGCCTGCATCTGGGGGTGCATCTGGGTATGTCCGGAACACTGCGGGTGGTGCCGGAGGCGGCGCCGCTGCGCAAGCATGATCATGTGGATCTGGTGCTCGATTCCGGGCAGCTATTGCGCTTCAACGACCCCCGCCGGTTCGGCGCGGTGCTCTATCTGCCGGACCTGGAGCAACACCCGTTGTTCACCGGCCTCGGCCCCGAACCGCTGGATGCGGCCTTCACCGGAGAATGGCTGCACCGGCGCAGCCGTGGGCGTAAGGCCTCGGTGAAGACGTTCATCATGGATAACGCCACGGTGGTGGGTGTTGGCAACATTTACGCGCAAGAGAGCCTGTTTTTGGCGGGCATTCACCCCTCCCGGCCGGCGGGACGCATCAGCCTGGGCCGCTATCAGCTTCTGGCGGAAGCCATCCGGGAAGTCCTGGCGCGGGCCATCGAGGCTGGCGGCACCACGTTGCGGGACTTCACCCGGGTTGACGGTCAGCCCGGCTACTTCGCCCAGGAATTACGGGTCTATGGTCGAGCGGGGGAGCCTTGCCGGCAGTGCGGAACGCCGCTGCGGGGCGGGCGCCACGGTCAGCGCAGTACCGTGTATTGCCCCCACTGCCAGCGTTGAGGCGGGCTCAAGCGTTTTCTGAGATCAGTGTGCTGTCGTATTGTTTATCTAAGAATAAAGATTTAGATTGTGAACCAGTAGTCAGCACGACTGCTGAATTGGGGTAACAATGCCCCGGCGACTCAGCAAAAGGGGGGAGCCCGGGCCATCTTCTTGTGTGTGGGGG
>Ga0208179_1000129_pt1 | contig 58311 bp, 80 predicted proteins | sample Malvired_Geostar_FD_184238 | JGI IMG/M metagenome (GOLD analysis project Ga0208179, IMG submission 184238) | Marine viral communities from the Global Malaspina Expedition - Malaspina viral metaG DeepMed_Geostar (SPAdes) (version 2) | ecosystem: Environmental > Aquatic > Marine > Oceanic | place... | reverse complement strand
CCGCTTGCTTGAGGATCGCCAGGATCTGGCTGTCCGAAAATCGTGACTTCTTCATGCAGAATCTCCTTCGTGCTAGGTTACGAGAAAATTCTACTTTTGAGCAGGGCTAAATTTCGGGGTGATTACCCTTTTTTCGATGTCTGACCCGTGTAATGACAACTGCCAGAGCAACAAGATTGCCAGTGCCCCCACTTCTGGGATAGCGAATACTGATACGGCTTTTCAACATGGCTATGTCAGTGACTACCGGGTACCAAAAATGGACTGCCCGTCGGAAGAGGGGATGATCCGCATGGCTCTGGACAGTATTGAGCCCCGGGTTTTACTGGAGTTCGATACACCGAATCGGAAGGTGCGGGTATTCCATGGCGACAATGGGGCTGCCATCGAGGAGAGGATGCGTTCCCTGGGGCTGGGTGCCACGCTCGAAAAAACCACCCCGGCGGGGGAAGAGGATTTAGTCCTGGCCAGGGAGAAGGAAGAGGCAACCGCCCAGGTCGAAGCCGGTATACTGAAGTGGTTGCTGGCCATCAACGGCGTTATGTTCGTGGTTGAACTGACGGTAGGCTGGCTGGCGCAATCCACTGGCTTGATAGCGGATTCTTTGGACATGTTTGCTGATGCCGCGGTCTATGGCGTCGCCCTCTATGCGGTGGCGAACAGCCTTCGCACCAAGCTGCGCGCGGCGCATTTGTCAGGCTGGCTGCAGTTGATTCTGGCGCTGGGAGTCCTGGCTGAAGTCGGGCGGCGATTTGTTTTCGGCAGCGAACCCGTATCCGCGTTAATGATGGGTTTTGGTCTTGTGGCCCTGGCGGCCAACGTCTGGTGTCTGGTGCTTATCGCAAGAAACCGGCACGGCGGCGCACACATGAAAGCAAGTTGGATCTTTTCCGCTAACGATGTCATCGCCAATGTGGGCGTTATCGTCGCCGGTGTATTGGTCGCCTGGACGGGTTCCCGTTATCCCGACCTGGTTATTGGTCTGATCATCGGGCTGATTGTGCTGAATGGCGCCCGGCGAATTCTGCAACTGCGCTATTAGTCTCTGGTCCTTTCTCGCTGCTCGGATTCATGCCGGCAAAATTCCGCGCCTGGGCGGCCTATTAAAATAGTCGCCGCTCTCGCCGATGCTTATGGAGAATTTTCTGTCAACCGTGCCCATAGGTGTGGGCATCCTTGTGCATGTGGTCCGGGTGCTCGAATTCCAGTGTTGAATGACGTATGTTGAATTCCTGCGCCAGAGCCTGTTTTATCCTGTATTTGATATTCTCAAGCTGATCCCATGCACTTTCCTCGATAATCACATGGGCCTCCAGCGAGGCATCGTGTTCGCCCATCTGCCAAAAATGCACATGGTGAAGGTCGATAACGCCTTCGATGTTGGAGAGGGCAACAATGACGGCATCGGTATCGATGTCCACCGGGCTACCCAGCATGAGTGTTCTGATGGTGCCGCCGATTTCTGTCAGGCCCAGGTAGAGAATATAGCCCGCGATACCGATGGTGATGGCAGGATCAACCCAGCGCATGTCGTAGAGCAAAATAAGAGTCCCGCCAATGACCACGGCGACCGACGCGAGTGCATCCGACAGATTGTGAAGAAACAGTGCACGGATATTGACGCTGTCTTTCTGCATCGAATAGGTGAGCAACGCTGTCAAGGCGTCCACAGCCAGAGCGATACCACCAAGCCAGACGACCCACCAGCCCTTTACCTCTGGAGGATCGATTATCCGCATGCCACCTTCGTAAACCAGGTAGATCCCGATAATGATCAAGGTAGTGTAGTTGATGAGAGCTGCAACGATTTCAATGCGTCCGTAGCCAAAGGTCATCCTTGCGTCAGCCTGGCGGCGCGCAATTTTTTGCGCCGCGAACGCGATGACGAGTGAGGCCATGTCAGAGAAGTTATGCAAGGCGTCCGCGATAAGGGCGAGACTGCCGGCAAAGATACCTCCCCCAATCTGAGCCAGGGTCAGGATCCCGTTCGCCCAGATGGCGATGGCAACGCGTTTATCCTTGGTCTCGGGGGGTATATGCACATGGTCGTGACTCATTGGGTTAACCTAGTTGGTGGCTATTTATAAAGAGGCATCTGCTGTATTCAGCTTACTCTGTGCCTGGTCGCCTGTACCTTGGCGACTTTGTGGATTTTGGGCCATTGGCTACTCATCCTTTTTGACAGTTTTCAGGAGTTCCGCAAGGCTGTCTTAGGCCGCTTTTTTGTTCGGGAATGGCCCGATATTTTGACCTTCACGGGTTAAAAAATACCAGTCACTGTTGATGGCGTGGATGCGATGTGTTCGAAAGGGTGAGGCTTCTTTCAAGTCATCTATTCGTTGCTTGGGTGGATCGTTCATAGTCTTTCCAGGATATAAACCGCAATAAAAGAACATTGAAAAAATCATGGGGAGATTCCCCCCCCACGATGGAGTGTTGGTTAACTATCAGTGTCGTGATTAATGTCGCCTGTGGGCGTGGAGTTACTGGCACTTCTGCCATGCAACAGCGCATAGAGCACAGGGAGTACAAACAACGTCAACAGGGTGGACGAGATAATCCCGCCGATCACCACGGTCGCCAGAGGACGCTGTACTTCGGCACCGGTGCCGGTATTGAGTGCCATGGGTACAAAGCCGAGGCTTGCTACCAGGGCGGTCATCAATACCGGCCGTAAGCGGATCAGGGCGCCTTCGACAATGGCCTTCATCAGGTCACCCTGCTCGTGCCACAGATCGCGGATAAAGGCGATCATCACCAAGCCGTTTAACACCGCCACCCCGGAGAGGGCGATAAAGCCAACACCCGCCGAGATCGACAGGGGCATGTCTCGCAGCCACAGGGACAGAACCCCGCCGGTGAGGGCCAGTGGCACGCCGGTGAAGATGATCAAGGCATCTTTGAGGGAGCCGAAGGCCATCACCAAGAGTGCGAGGATGATGGCGAGGGTCACGGGCACCACGATGGCAAGCCGCTGACTGGCGGACTGCAGTTGCTCGAAGGTCCCGCCGTAATCCAGCCAGTATCCGGCGGGTAGGTCCACGTCGTCCGCAATGCGCGCCTGTGCTTCCTCGACAAATCCGCCCAGGTCGCGGTCCCGCACGTTGGCGGTGACCACCACCCGACGCTTGCCGTTTTCCCGGCTGATCTGGTTGGGCGCCGGAGCCAGCTCCAGCTCGGCCACTTCCGACAGGGGCACATAGCCACCGTCCGGCAGGGGGACAGGTAGGTCCGCGAGGCTGTCCACATCCCGGCGGATGTCTTCGGGAAGACGCACCACCAACTGGAAGCGGCGGTCGCCTTCGTAAATCAGGCCGGCGTTTTCGCCCCCGACACCGGCTGCCACCAGATCCTGGAGATCATCCACGGTCAGCCCGTAGCGGGATAGCGCCATGCGCTTGGGGTGTACCGACAGCATGGGCAGGCCGGTCACCTGTTCGACCCGGGCATCGGCGGCGCCCTCCATGGATTCCACAACCTCAAGGACGTCGTTGGCCGATGCCAGCAGCTGATCCAGGTCATCGCCGAACACCTTGATGCCGAGGTCGGCGCGCACGCCGGAGATCAGTTCGTTGAAGCGCATTTCTATGGGCTGGGTGAACTCATACTTGTTGCCGGGAAGCATTTCCACCGCTGCTGCCATTTCCGCCACCAGTTCATCCTTGGTTTTGTCTGGGTTCGGCCATTGGCTGCGGGGCTTCAAGATAACAAAGTTGTCCGCTACGCTGGGGGGCATGGGGTCGGTGGCCACTTCCGGCGTGCCGATCTTGGCGAACACCTTGTCCACCTCCCCAAAGGCCTTCAGCCGTTCTTCCAGCTGCGATTGCATCTCGATGGACTGCTCCAACCCGGTGCCCGGGATGCGCAGGGCATGGAGTGCAATATCCCCTTCATCCAGTTGTGGAATAAATTCCGACCCCAGGGTGGTCGCCAGCCAGAGACAGACCGCTACCAGCGTGGTCGCGCCGCCCAACACCAGCCAGCGGAACCTCATAGCCACCCGCAGCGCAGGCCTGTAGAGCGATTTAGCACCGCTGATTACCGGGCTTTCCTTTTCGCTGATCTTGCCCCCCATAAAGACCGCAACAGCGGCGGGCACCACGGTCAGTGACAGCACCATGGCCGCCAGCAGTGCCATTACGACAGTGGCCGCCATGGGGTGGAACATCTTGCCCTCGACCCCGGTGAGAGCAAAGATCGGCAGGTACACCACAGTAATGATGGCGACACCAAACAGGCTGGGACGAATCACTTCGTTGGTGGCCTCGAACACCAATTGCAGACGTTCCTTGAGGGCCAACTGACCCTGGTGCTGGGCCTGGGACAGGCGCCGGATACAGTTCTCGACGATGATGACCGCGCCGTCGACGATCAGGCCGAAATCCAGCGCCCCCAGACTCATCAAATTGGCGGATACGCCAGACCGCACCATACCGGTGATGGTGGCGAGCATCGAAAGCGGAATGACAGCTGCCGTGATCAAGGCGGCGCGCAGGTTGCCCAGCAACAGAAACAGCACCACGATCACCAGCAGTGCCCCTTCAAGCAGGTTCTTCTCCACCGTGGCAATCGCCTTGTCCACCAGGGCTGTGCGGTCGTATACCGCCTCCACCTTGACGCCGTCGGGCAGGGAGGGCTGAATGGCCTCCAGCTTTTCGGCCACCGCCTGTGCTACCGCCCGGGAATTTTCCCCCACCAGCATCATGGCGGTGCCCATCACCGTTTCCTTGCCGTCGCGGGTGGCGGCGCCGGTGCGCAGCTCCTTGCCAATGGCCACTTCAGCTACATCGGCTACCCGGACTGGCACACCATCCCGGTTGGCAATCACCACCTGTTCAATATCGCCAATGGTGGCCAGCTGCCCGGGCGAGCGCACCAACAGCTGTTGGCCGTTGCGTTCGATATAGCCGGCGCCGCGATTGGTGTTATTGGCCCGCAGGGTGCTGACCAGTTCATCCACCGTGATGCCGAACTCCAGCAACCGTTGGGGCGACGGCGTGACGTGGTACTGCTTGTCGTAGCCGCCAATGGTGTTGACCTCGATCACGCCGGGCACCTGGGCCAACTGGGGTTTGATGATCCAGTCCTGGATCTCACGCAGTGCCGTAGCGTCCAGCGGACTGCCATCCGCTTGAGTGGCACCGGGCAGGGCTTCTACGGTGTACATGAAGATCTCGCCAAGACCGGTGGCGATGGGACCCATCTCCGGCTCCAGCCCGGGTGGCAGCGCGCTCTTGATGGCGCCCAAGCGCTCATTGATCAGGTTGCGGGCGAAATAGATGTCCGTGCCTTCCTCGAACACCACCGTGACCTGGGACAGGCCGTAGCGGGACAGGGACCGGGTATAGGACAGGTTGGGCAGGCCGTACAAGGCCGTTTCCACCGGGAAGGTGATGCGTTGCTCTGCCTCCAGGGGCGAATAGCCCGGTGCCTCGGTGTTGATCTGTACCTGGACATTGGTGATATCCGGCACCGCGTCGATGGGCAGGCGCTGAAAACTCCACACGCCCACGCCGACCAGCACCAGAATAAGGGATAACGTTAAAAACCGCCGCTCTACCGAGAAGCGTAAGATGGCGTTTATCATCAAAGCCTCCTGGGTTAGTGGTCGTGGGATGCGCCGGATTTTTCGATATCGGCCTTGATCAAATAACTGTTTTCCACCACATAGCGATCGCCTGCTTGCAGGCCGCCCAGCACCTCAGTCAGGTTGCCGTCGCTGCGGCCCAGCTCCAGTGGGCGGATCTCGTAGGTGTCATCCACCTGAATAAACACCACGGTCCAGTCCCGGAAGGATTGCAGGGCGCGGTTGTCAACCACCAAGGGGGCCTCCACCGTTTCCACCACGATATCCCCGGCCACCAGCAAACCGGGGGTCAGCAGTCCCTCGGCATTGTCGACTTCGACCCGGGCCAGGGTGTAGGGCGCGTTGCCGGGTGCCGGCAGCAGGTGGCGGATGGTGCCTTCCCGGTCAATGCCGTCAGCCTTCAGTCGGACTTTCTGGCCAATGGCAACCTCGGCCCGTTGGCCGGGGAAGACCTTGAATTCCGCCCACAGAGTGGTCAAATCGGCAATGGCGAATAGGGGTTGCTCCCCGGTCATTTCTCCGTTGCTGATCCGACGCTCAATGACGATCCCGTCGATGGGCGCTCGCAGTGCGTAGGTTTGCAGGCTTTCGTTGGACTCGACTTGAGCGAGCACGTCACCACGCTCGACCCGATCGCCCAGATTGACCTTCACCTGGCTGACCACGCCCGGGAAACGGGCGCGGATCCGGGCAATCTGCTGCGGTGCCGTGGTCAGGCTGCCGTAGGTGGTGAGGCTGCGCTCGATGGCACTCGGCCCGGCTGCGGCCGTTGTGATACCCGCTTTTCGGGCGATAGCCGGGGCGATCCGGGTGCGACCTTCGTGGGATTCCCAGTGCCAGCGGTAGTTCTTGCCGTCCATGGCGAGGCTCACTTCTACGTCGAAGGAGTGGGGTTCGGTCACCACGCCATCCCCCAGCCAGTAGTCCCCCTGGTAGGCGAAGTCGAAGGTGTCCACTTGCCCACCCAGGCGGGTGAGCTGGACATTGAGGTCAATATCATCAGTAACGGCGCGGCCATCCCTGGTGACCCAGGCCCGGTATTCCGGTGGGACCCCCTGCTCGAAGATCTGCAGTTCGACGGTGGCGTCGTTCTGTTGCAGCAGTATGCCGCCGTGAGGCCCCCTGGCCTCTGCCTGCGATTCGTCGTGTTGTTCCTCGGCAGCTTGTAAGGGGCTGATGGCAAGGCAGGTGGCCACCAGAATCAGACAGAGTTGTTTTATCAGTTGCATGGTGTGAATCCTGAATTTGTGGGTTAGCGCGTCGGGGCGCCCGGAACAGTCGCGAGTGGCTGCGCCGTAAGTTGTTCGATCAACGCCTGGTTGAGCAGCGCCGTGGTGGCGGCGTCGACCAGTGCCTCCCGTGCTGAGAGCAGCTCCCGCTGTGCGGCGGTCCACTCCACATAGCTGTAGCGGCCGTTTTCATAGGCTTCGCGGGTCTGAGTGAGTGCCTCGGTCAGGTCGGGAAGCATTTGGCTGCGAATCTGCTCAACAGTCTCGATGCTTTGTTGCCGCAAGTGGTAGGCGTCGAACAGGCGCGAATGGAGGCGCAGCAGGGTATCCTCCCGGCGGAATCGGACCTCATCCCGCGCCGCCAGGGCGGCCTGCACCTCGCCGCGATTGCGCCGTCCGGAAAAGAGCGGTACCGAGAGCCCAGCGGTCAAGGCCGTATCATCCGTCTCTTCGAAGCGCCGGATGCCGACCTGCCAACGGATGTCGCTCTCGGACTGGCTGCGCGCCAGCTGAATTTCCGCTTCGCGGATACGCTGTTCGCTGGCGTAGATTTGAATGGCCGGGCTGTCGCTGACCCGCTGGTACAGAGCAACGAAGTTGTCGGAGGAACCGAACTGGAACAGGTCGCCTTCCAGCATTTGAAAGTCCGGGCTGGTATCACCCCACAGGGAAGCCAGAGCCATTTTCCGGCTCTCGTAGGCGGCTCGCAGATGGGACTGCTCAATACGACTCTGGGTGAGCGCGGCCCTGGCGCGCAGGACTTCGGCCTGGGGCGCCGCGCCGCGGTCGGCGCGACGGGTGACGATCTCGTGGGTGGCCTCGGCCAGCGCCACGGCTTCAGCGGCGAGTTGGAGTTTTTCCTGCAGGGCCAGGGTGGCGACAAAGCGCTGGGTCACCTGTCCGAGCACATCCAGGGTCTCGGCCCGGCGCTCGGCCTCGACGCGCCCGTATCGTGAGTCAACCACGCTGACGCGGGCCTGACGCTTGCCGCCAAGTTCGAGAACCGATGACAGGGATAGGGTGTACTCTGCCCCGTCAACTCCTCGCAGATTGTCGCTGCCGAGGAAGTTTTCCACTTCCAGGCCGGCCTCCAGGGCAGGATTTTGATCTGCCGTAATGCGGCGGCCATCAAGGCCCTGAAGGCGAAAATCGAAGACCTGGAGGCCGGGGTTTTGCGCCATGGTCCGCGAGAGGGCCTCGGACAGAGTGAGCGGTTTCTCCCCGGCGTGTGCCAGGGCAGCACCGAATGCCAGCGCTAGAAGGGAAAAGGCATGGATAATAGAGTGGGACGGCATTGCGCGCCGCCCAGTTTTCATGGGCATTCTGAAAAGCATGAGGCTGCTCCTACGAAAGTCTAAATGACAGTTGTTCCCCGGGTGGGGAAGGTATTCGCACGGTCAGGAAATGGGAGGGCGGAAAAGGGAGGATTGAACCCCGGTGGTGAAGTTGGCTTGGTAGTCGGACTGTACTATTCCCGCAGCCAAGCCGGAAATGTCTGTGAGGGTTCCCAGCAACACCATGTGAAAGCAGCTGTGGCTGTGATGGCCATGGTCCGCTGAATGACTGGGGCTGTCGGGAGACGACTTGGTTGCCTGATTTTCGCTGGAAAAATCCGCTGATTCGTGTGAATGCTCATCATAATGTGGCATTGCGGGGTTGTGCGGTTGTGCTTCATAGGCAATAGACGCCACTGACTGCAAAGCAATCAACAGCGTCATTGCGACTATGAAACAGCGTTTAATCATGCAAGTGGTCCCGGAATTTGATCGTGAGGCTAGCAGAAAGGCAACCACATAGAAAGGACTGGACTCCCATGGCGTTACGTGTGTCCGTAGTGCGCTGCCCTGAGTGGCGGGCGATTGCACCGACCAACCGCAGTTCGTCTATGTGGCTGCCGCCGGGGGCAGCCGGGCCGGGATCAATATGGCCGGCGGCGACGCTATGCTCGATCTTCGCGCCATGCCGGCGGTCATGGCGATGCGGGCCAATATGACCGTGCAGGAATTGGCTGAAGAGCTGTTTCCCTACCTGACCATGGTGGAAGGGCTCAAGCTCTGCGCCCAGACTTTTACCAAGGACGTGACTCAATTGTCCTGTTGCGCCGGGTAAGGCTGCGTTCCCGGCTCAGTCGGCATTCCTGATCAGGCGCGGCAGCCAACGCAGATACGCCACCATGCCAAACAACTCGACCAGGGATTGGAAGACGATGACAACGATGGCGGCACGCCAGGGCTCCGGCAGTGACAGCGCCAGCGGCAGCATGACGAAGGAGTTGCGGGTACCAAAGCTGAAGGTGAGGGTGCGGCCGATAGTGGGCGTGAACCCGAATAGCTCACTGAGCCCCTTGCCGATGGTAGCGGCGGCAACCAGATAAAGTACAAAAACCACAAGCGCCGACCACAGCAGGGCGCCATTGTCGATCACCAGGCTGACCTGGGAGCCGGCAATTAGAAACACCACCAATGCCAGCAACGGCACGGGCAGCCACCCAAGCCAGTCCACCAGTGTTTGCGCGCGCGGGTGCTTTTCCGTCAACCGTTCGGTAATCCAGGCCAGGATCAGCGGGGTGACAATCAATCCGAAGAATGCCGGCAGCAAGTGGCTGCCAACCGCCAGTTCAATGGCGATATTGCCCATGAAGAGCCAGATATAAATGGGTAGCAAAATGAGCTGGACCAGCAGAAGGATCGGCGCGGCCGCTATGGCCCTGGCACCGTCCCCACCACCGAGATGGGTAAAACTGATAAACCAGTCCGTACAGGGCACCAGCAGTACCAGCAGTACGCCGAGACGAATAGCGGGATCATCCGGTAACAGCCACAACAGAAGACCAACGACCACCGGTATCAGGATAAAATTGCCCGTCAGCAAAGCGGCCAGAAAGCGGCGATCACGAAATGCCGACCTGAGATGTATCAGTGGTACCTGAGTGAAAGTAGTGTACAGGAGAACACCCAGGGCCGGCCAAAGCAGCGCTTCCCAATGACGAGTCTGCTCTGGTGACATCCAGCCGATGGTCATGCCGGCCAGGATGACTAGGAGATAAAGCCAGACTTGATATCGCTCCAATTGTTCGCGCATTTAAGGCTGTTCCCGCTGTTTTTTCGAGGGCACGATAGTATCATTGGGGCGCAATGAACTCCCGACACTTGCCCTGAGCATTTCGGCAGGCTTCGAGGGGGACTGAAATCTCTTTAGGTTGGGTCGGGAGAGATACGGTAAAATGGTTAGCGTCAGCGTTATACCTTTTTTCTGACAGTAGCGGGGATGGGCGTCTCCACAGGGTTGGTGGCTTTTTACCCGGTTTGGCTGGTTCTGACCCTGTTGAGAGGAGCTGTCAGTAAAAAATGAAATTATTTTTAAGGAATTTCTGAGCATGGTATTTATCATGGTGTTACCGATTATCAGTATAATAAGCCGTTGAAAATAAAAGACAAAAATGGCTTATTGATAATAGAGTGGGGAATGAATCACGTAGAATAAAAAAGGCGGCCATATGGCCGCCTTTTTTGTGGTCTTTCAGGGTCGTCGCCAGCACCGTGAAGCTCAAGAGCAAACTCGCATCAGGTGTGTAATCAGGTCGACCTGTCTGCTGAAGCTGTTCTTCTGCAGCAGTGATTTTATGTTGGTGCGAATGGTGCTGATGGCCAATTCCATTTGCTCGGCAGTTTCTGCGGTATTGGCCCCCTTGAGCAGGCACAGGCAGACGCGGGCCTCGGCTTCGGTGGCGCTGATGACCTTGCGGATTTCGGCAATGCTGGGGGTGCGGCAGACATTGGGGTCGAAAATTTCCACCAGGACATTGCTGTTGTTGCTTTCTCGGTTGTGTACCGGGGTGATGGAGATCCGCAGGGGCAGGGCGCTGGTTTGCAGGTAAAGGGTGTCGCTGTCGTCCAGGGCGCCGGTCTTGCCGGTAATGAACAGCATCAGCTGGGTGTAGAAATCCTTGCCAAACTGTTGATCCCTGAACGCGATTTCCCGGTTGTCCCGATTGATGGTGAATACCCTGTAGCGTTTGCCGATCTCCACAAAGGCCGGGCTGGCACTGACCAGGAGAGAAACCGGCGAAAAGACGGCGACGGGCTGTTTCAATACGGCGATGCTGCTTTGCAGGTCCTTGAAGCTCTGCTCCGAGCGGTGCAGTCGCTCATACAAATCGAGGGCTATTTCAGCGTGTTTTTTCAGCCGCGAAAGCATGGCCATTTCTGTCTTGCTGAATACCCGGCTGTCTTTGTGGCGGTTGAATACCAGTACCACGTGTTGCTGGTATTTGTTGGTGAACGCAATGGTAGCACTGTCGATAATGCCGGCGGCGCGTATCCAGGTCCGGGAGAAGGTGGACATATCTGCGAGAAAGTCGCTCTCCGGGTCGCCATCGGCGTAGCTGAACAGGGCGTTGGGGCCCGTTTCCAGTGCCCGGGCAATCGCCTTGTCCTTGAACACCAGGCCGGTCTTGAGCATCAGGGGGACGACGCCGGGGGGATAGCCCACGGCCCAGCCATAAAGTCCTTTCAGGTGCGGCTCTTTCTGTATCACGGCCAGGCAACAGCTGACCAGGTCAAAGGTGTCGCGGATGTTGCGCAGAAAGAGGTCGAAGCCGTCCTTGTGTTCAACACAGCTGTAAAGACTGGTGACCAGACTATCCAGAATATCTGCCTGGGTGTCGTCCGGTTCGAGCTGTTCGGCACTGGGTTGGCCGTTTTCTGCCCGCGCCAGATGAGTAAGTTGGCTTCGATCGGCTGCTGACATTCCCTTGTACCTTCCCCCGGGCAGAGCTTATTGCCCATGAAATTGTTAACTGGTTCAAATATAGCGAATAGGGGGAGGCCGATCCAATGACCCCTGGAGTGGGTGGCGTGGTGCTGGCGGCCCATTTTGGGGCGGGCGGCGCGGCAATGAGCGTCCATGGGAAATGCCGTGCCACAGGGCGTTCGGCAGGATTCACTGCTTGAAAAGTGTCCAGATTTGCTTAAAATACGCTCCCTTGCCGGAATTCAGGCCCTGTTTGTACAGTTGCCTGGAGTGAGAGCAGTCTCTCAGCCGGCCAGAATTCATTCCGTTTCAGTCAGTTGCGCACGCCGGCCGCTGGGGTCGGGGTTGTTGTGCCCGTTGTGGTGGCATACAATGCGCGCCTATTTACTGAGGCGGTGAGGCATCCTGCCTCGTTTTCGATAACAGATTGGAGGTTCACGACATTAAGCGTGGAGGCAAAGGCCGCGAGCAGCGCGCCAATATAAATCAGCAAATCCAGGCAACCGATGTTCGGTTGATTGATGTAGACGGTGAGCAGGTCGGTATCGTGACCCTGCAGGAAGCGCTGGAGAAAGCCACCGCAAAACAGCTGGATCTGGTGGAAATCTCCCCTGGTGCGGAACCGCCGGTTTGCCGAATCATGGATTATGGCAAACACCTGTTTGAAGCCAAACAGAAGGCCAAGGAAGGGCGCAAGAAACAGCGTCAGACCCAGGTCAAGGAAATCAAATTCCGTCCCGGCACCGACATTGGTGACTATGAGGTGAAACTGCGTAACCTCATTCGTTTCCTTGAGGCCGGCGACAAAGCGAAAATCACCGTCCGTTTCCGCGGCCGGGAGATGGCTCACCAGGAACTGGGCCGGGAGCTTCTCGCGCGTGTCGAGAAGGACCTGGAAGAATACGGTTCCGTTGAGCAACGTCCGAACATGGAAGGGCGCCAGATGATCATGGTGCTCAGCCCGGGCAAAAAGAAGAAGCAGTCCTGATCGACTGTTTAATTAATTCACCAACTTGAGAAGGTACCATGCCTAAAATCAAGACAAATCGTGGGGCTGCCAAGCGTTTCAAGAAAACCGCCTCCGGTTTCAAGCGCAAGCAGGCATTCAAAAACCACATCCTGACCAAGAAGTCTTCCAAGACTATCCGTCAGCTGCGTCCGAAAACCGAGGTACATGATTCTGATGTAGCTCTGGTTAAACGCATGATGCCCTACGCATAACTGATACGGTTTTTGGAGACTGAAAAATGGCACGAGTAAAGCGTGGTGTGCAGGCCCGTCGCCGGCACAAGAAGATTCTCAAGCAGGCTAAAGGCTACTACGGTGCCCGCAGCCGTGTATTCCGTGTAGCGGTTCAGGCCGTTACCAAAGCCGGTCAGTACGCATACCGCGACCGTAAGGTTCGCAAGCGTCAGTTCCGTCGTCTGTGGATTGTTCGTATCAACGCCGCTGCGCGTCTGAACGGCCTGTCCTACAGCCGCATGATCGATGGTCTGAAAAAAGCGTCCATCGAAGTTGACCGTAAAGTACTGGCGGACATCGCTGTCCGCGATCAGGCAACCTTTAGCGCTTTGGCCGAAAAAGCCAAAGCGAGTCTCACCGCCTGATTACTGTTTCGTCCTAGACAAAACAGCATACTCAACGGGGGAAGAGCTCGCGCTCTTCCCCCGTTTTTGTTTGAAAAAAGACCAGAGGCAAGCGACAAGCTGCAAGCTGCAACACGATTCCTCCATGCAGCCACACGAAAACGCTTTCCCCGCGCTGCACTGTATCGGCGCGGCTCAAGTGGTAGTCGGTTGGCAGGGTTCTGAACCGCGTTGCAGCTTGTAGCTTGCAGCTTGCAGCTTTCTAAAGACTGCGGAGTCTTCAATGGAAAATCTCAACGCCCTGGTTGACGCTGCCCTGGCAGACGTTGAACAGGCTGGCGATATCCGGGCCCTGGACGATGTCCGGGTGAAGTACCTGGGCAAGAAAGGCGAGATCAGCGCCCTGATGAAGGGCCTTGGCAAGTTGAGCGCGGAAGAGCGCCCCCAGGCCGGTGCGGTGATCAACGAGGGCAAACAGAAAGTCCAGGATGCCATCGCCACCCGCAAGCATGCCATGGAAGAAGCGGCCCTGGCCCAGCAGCTGGCCAGTGAAACCGTGGACGTGACGCTGCCGGGCCGGGGCGAACTGCCCGGCAACCTGCACCCGGTCACCCGCATGCGTCGCCGTATTGAGGATTTCTTCCTGCGTCTGGGCTTTGATATTTCCGAAGGGCCGGAAGTGGAAGACGACTTCCACAACTTCGAAGCCCTGAATATTCCGTCCCACCACCCGGCGCGGGCCATGCATGACACCTTCTACTTCGGTGACGGCCGCCTGCTGCGTACCCACACCTCGCCGGTGCAGGTACGGGTGATGGAGCAGGGCAAACCGCCGTTCCGCATCATTGCCCCGGGCCGGGTATACCGTTGTGACTCCGACCTGACTCACACTCCCATGTTCCACCAGGTGGAAGGCCTGCTGGTGGACAAGGATGTCACCTTTGCCGATCTGCGCGGCACCGTGGCGGAATTCCTCAAGTTTGTGTTCGAAGTGGAAGACCTGCCGGTGCGTTTCCGCCCCAGCTACTTCCCGTTCACCGAGCCCAGCGCCGAAGTGGACGTGGGCTGTGTCAGCTGTGGCGGTAAAGGCTGCCGGGTGTGTTCCCACACCGGCTGGCTGGAAGTCATGGGCTGCGGCATGGTGCACCCGAAGGTGCTGGAGCACGGCGGCGTGGACGCCAGTGAATACAGCGGTTTTGCCTTTGGCATGGGCGTGGAGCGCCTCACCATGCTGCGCTACGGCGTTAACGACCTGCGGATGTTCTTCGAAAACGACACCCGCTTCCTGTCCCAGTTCGGTTAAGGCGTTTCTGTACCAAGACGCCGCCGTTGGCGCCTTGTTCACAAGGCGAATTCCCCGGCGGCCATACAGAAACTCCCATGATTTAAAGGAATTCGACAATGCGTTTTAACGAAGCCTGGTTGCGGGAATGGGTCAGCCCCGCCATCGATACCGACACCCTGGTGAAGCAACTGACCATGGCCGGCCTGGAAGTGGACGCCGTGGAACCCGCCGCCCCGGCCTTCACCGGCGTGGTGGTCGGTCAGGTGGAAAGCTGCGAGCCGCACCCGGATGCGGACAAGCTCAGCGTCTGCCAGGTCACCAATGGCATCGACACCGTGCAGGTAGTCTGCGGCGCGTCCAACGTGCGCATCGGCCTGAAAATGCCCTTCGCCCAGGTGGGCGCGGTCCTGCCCGGCGACTTCAAGATCAAGAAAGCCAAGCTGCGCGGCCAGGAATCCAACGGCATGCTCTGCGGTGCCTCCGAGCTGGGCCTGGAAGACCTCATCGATGGCCTGATGGAACTGCCCGAAGATGCCCCGGTGGGCACCGATGTCCGTGATTACCTGCAGCTCAACGATGCGGTCATCGAAGTGGACCTGACGCCCAATCGTGCCGACTGCCTGAGCGTGCGTGGCATCGCCCGGGAAGTGGGGGTGATGAACCAGAGCCCGCTGGCCAACATGAACATCGACAAGGTGGCCCCGGCCATCGACGACACCCTCACCGTGACCCTGGCGGACAGCGAAGGCTGCCCCCGTTACCTGGGCCGGGTCATCAAGGGCGTCAACGTGAACGCCGACAGCCCCCTGTGGCTGATCGAGCGCCTGCGCCGCGCCGGCCTGCGCACCATCGATCCCATCGTCGACGTGACCAACTACGTGCTGCTGGAACTGGGCCAGCCCCTGCATGCCTTCGATCTGGCCAAGCTCAACGGCGGCATCACCGTGCGCAAGGCCAGTGCCGAGGAAACACTGCTCACCCTGGACGACCAGGAGCTGACCCTGCGCGACGACACCCTGGTCATCGCCGACGACAGCGATGCCCTGGCCCTGGCCGGTGTCATGGGCGGCAAGCCGTCCTCCGTCACCAGCGACACCCGGGACATCTTCCTGGAATGCGCCTTCTTCGCGCCCCTGGCCATCGCCGGCAAGGCCCGCTCCTACGGCCTGCACACGGATTCCTCCCACCGCTTCGAGCGGGGCGTGGACCCGCAGCTGCAGAACGAGGCCATCGAACGGGCCACCGCCCTGATCCTGGAGATCGCCGGCGGCCAGCCGGGTCCGGTCAGCGAAGCGGTAGACGAGAGCAAGCTGCCGCGCCAGGCAGAAATCACCCTGCGCGCCGACCGCATCGAAGGCCTGCTGGGCATGGGTCTGCCCGCCGAGCAGGTAGAAGACATTCTCAGCCGCCTGGGCATGGAAGTGTCCACCCAGGAAAGCGGCCAGGAATGGATGGTGCTGGCTCCCAGCTGGCGCTTCGACATGGCCATCGAAGCCGATCTGATCGAGGAACTGGCGCGCATCTATGGCTATGAAAAGCTGCCCAGCCGGGTGCCGGCCGGTTCCCCCTCCGGCGAGCCGGTGGCCGAGCAAACCGTCAATCAGCGCCGCCTGGGCGATGCCCTCATCGATCGTGGTTATCTGGAAGCGATCACTTACACCTTCGTGGAGCCCGGTCTGCTCAAGCAGGTGGAGCCACGGGTAGAGCCGCTGCCGCTGCTTAACCCCATCTCCACGGACCTGGGCGTCATGCGCACCACCTTGCTGGCCGGCCTGTTCAGCACTGCCCGCCACAACCTGAACCGGCAGGCCGACCGCCTGCGCCTGTTCGAAACCGGCCTGCGCTTCGTACCGACCGAGCAGGGGCTGGAACAGACTCCCATGATCGCCGGCCTGCTCTACGGCAGCGCCCAGCCGCAGAACTGGGAAGGCAAGCGTCCGGTGGACTTCTTTGACCTGAAAGGGGACGTGGAAGCGCTACTGACCCTGTCCGACGCCGACGCCTTCCGCTTCGAGCCTGGCGAGCATCCGGCCCTGCACCCGGGCCAGACCGCCGCCCTCAAGCGCGATGGCGAGGTGGTAGGCTACCTGGGTCGCATCCACCCGCGCCTGGCCGCCGATCTGGACCTGCCGACCCAGCTGTACGCCTTTGAACTGGCCCTGGCCCCCCTGCAGCAGGGCGTGTTGCCGGCATTTGCCGGAGTCTCCGACCAGCCGCGCATGCGTCGCGATCTGGCCTTTGTCGTGGAAGACAACGTGCCCGCCGGCGAGCTGGTGGCGGCGGTCCGCAATGCCTGTGACGAACGTCTCACAGGGGTTCGGATTTTTGATATATATCAAGGTGATAGCATCGGTGAAAATCGTAAAAGCCTTGCTTTGGGCTTGACCTTCCAGGACCGTTCGCGCACTCTTAAGGATGAAGAGGTAAACGACCTGGTGGATGCCGTAGTATCCCAGTTAAAACAACAGTTTAACGCCGCCTTAAGGGGCTGATTAAGGAAGGGTTAGGGAGCTATTGATGGGAGCGCTGACCAAAGCGGACATGGCCGAGCGTTTGTTCGAAGAGCTTGGCCTGAACAAACGTGAAGCGAAAGAAATGGTGGAGATGTTCTTCGAAGAAATCCGCCATTCGCTGGAAAACAACGTGCCTGTCAAACTCTCCGGCTTCGGCAATTTCGATCTCAGGGACAAGAGTGAACGGCCAGGGCGCAACCCGAAAACCGGTGAGGAAATTCCCATCACCGCCCGCCGGGTTGTCACCTTCCGTCCAGGACAAAAATTAAAACAACGGGTTGAGGCCTATGCTGGAACCAAGTCATAACGACGAATTGCCGGCGATTCCAGGGAAACGTTATTTCACCATCGGTGAAGTCAGCGACCTGTGTGACGTAAAGCCCCACGTGCTGCGCTACTGGGAGCAGGAATTCCCCCAGCTCAAGCCGGTCAAGCGCCGTGGCAACCGTCGCTACTATCAGCGCCAGGACGTGCTGATGATCCGCCAGATCCGCAGCCTGCTGTACGATCAGGGCTTCACTATCGGTGGTGCCCGCCAGCAGCTCACCGGCGGCGCCAACGCCGAACAGGCCACCCAGTACCACCAGCTCATCAAGCAGATGATCGTGGAGATGGAAGAGGTCCTCGACGTCCTCAAAGCCTCCTAAGCCCCATTCCCGTTGGAGCCTTGCTTGCAAGGCGAAAAAAGCCCCGGCAGCCAAGCTCCCGGGGCTTTTTCATGCCCGCGAGTCCCCGTTGGAGCCCATGCTCGCATGGCGAAGAGCCCGCAGCCCTTCCACCGGGCCCACCAGAAAAGACCCTATTACCCAAACACATAGCCACCGCTCATCCCGCACTCCGACGCTAATGGACGCGGGCCGAGGGCACTCAGTCGGCACGGCATAAGCCCGCGTTGTAGCTTGCAGCTTGAAGCTTGTCCCCTCCATCGCTCAAACCCTGACCAAACAGCACTTTACCGGTTCCATCCCCCCACCAAATCCGCTATGATTGCCGCCGCTTTGGTAGCTCTGCCTGCCAAGCACATCTCGGGGCGTAGCGCAGCCTGGTAGCGCACTTGCATGGGGTGCAAGGGGTCGGAGGTTCGAATCCTCCCGTCCCGACCAAGAATACCCTGAAAGGTCAGTCACTTAGCGGTGTCTGACCTTTTTCATTTTTGGGCCGGATGAAAACAAAATGAAAATAAAATGAAAAGTCAGCCCGTGATCTCGCCAATATCCAGATCCGGCACAGCCTCCACCCACACCACATCCTCGTGGTCCGCTTCGTAGTTTCTCGTCATCTTCCTGCTGGCATGCCCGGCGATCTTCTGTCCGTCCTTACCTGCCTTTTTGTACAGGTGCAGGCTCAGTGCACGCAGCTCATGGAAGCCCGGCTTTTCCTCGTCCGATAGGTGCGAGTAGCAGCCTGCCGCATCCCTGGCCGCTTTGAATGCCCGGGTCAAATACCGGTTATCAACCTTGGTCCAGTGGCCTGCCTTCTTCACTTTGCGCTCTGGCTTGCGGTGGATCAGATAGGGCGAGGCGATATTGTCACGGCACCGGGCAATGATTTCCTGCAGGGCGGGGGTAAGAGGCAGCCGCAGCCATCCAGCGTCCGTATGCCGCTTGGTCTTGCTCTGCACCACATACAGGGCACCGTCCCGCACATCCTCAAACTTCATGTTCAGAATGTCTTCCCGGCGCTGGGCTGTGACCAAGGCAAGGTCAATGGCATTCTGCAGCCAAGCCGGGGACTTGGCCCGGATAGCGGCCACGCCTTCCACTGTGTGCCGCTTGCGCCGCTTCTTCTCGATGCGAGCCATAGTGGCCGCCGCCGGGTTGTCTTCACAAAACCCCTTCGCGATAGCATGGGCGAATACGTCCACCAGCAGGGCGCGAGCCTGATTGGCGGCCCGGGCGGTCAGGTCGTCCAGGAATCGGGCAACGTGGCGGATGGTTATCTGGTCCATGGCCATATCGCCCAGGGCGGCGCGGATCTGCCGGATGCGCACCGCGTACAAATCCAGCGTTGCCTTGGCCAGGTCACGGTGCGGCAGCACGTCCGCTTCGTAGCTGTCCAGGAACTGCGCCATGGTGCATTGGGTGCCCAGCACCACCGCCACCAGGTCGTCAGGCTGGCAAAGCTCGGCATTCAGAACCTTGGCGGCCTGAATGGCTTTGCGCTTGTCGGTGCCCATGCCGTGGCGCGTGCCAGTGTCTGGCCGGCGGTAGATGAACGCCTTGCCGTTGGCATACAGGTTAGGCGGCAGCCCGTGGTTGCCCTTCTTGCGTGGCCGTGGCGCCATTAACCGGCCCTCAGTACGCGGTCAGCCAGCTCATTGCCGGTCATGCGCTGATAGGCTTCCCAATCGACGTACCACAGCCGGCCAATCTGCTCACCGGGAAGCACATCATGCTGCAGCTGGTTGCGGATGGTCTGCCGAGTCAGCGGGGTGCCTTTCTCGCCCCAGACGCGGCGCTGGAATTCGCTGATTTTGATTAACTCGCTCATAGTCACTCCACCACTGTCAGTTGTGGGTATTCGCGCCGGCCACCGCTGACCCACTTGTCAGCAACAGCCAGTCTCACATCGTCGTCATAGTCAAACGCCCGGGCCAACTCCCTGGCCTGCTCCCAACTGTTCGCCCGGTACGGGCTGCTGGTCATTTCCACCGTGTCGCCATTGCTGAAGGTGTGGCGGAAACTGGCGCGGAAGTAGGGCATTATTCGGTCTCCAGCAGGTCTGCAGGCACTTCTACATAGCCGGATGGGTTGTTGGCGGCTACGATGGCGCGGCAGGCAGCTTGCCGGTATGTGGCCCCGCACTGCTCGTTCTTCAGGAATAGATCACCGCCTATCTCAATAGATAAGTCCGTACCTGCAACAAAGCCGCTTCCCTCGTCCTCATAAACCGTGATCTTGTACCGCTCAATCGGTGGACCGCATTGACGCCAATCCATCGTAGGCTTGTAAGGCTTGCGAGCGTCGTCATCCCACGGCACCAACCCTGGTCTACCATTTGACGGGTAAGCCATAGTCAGCGAAACATCGACGCCTGACGCCTTTGCCACAGCCCAATCCAGCGCCGCCCCACTCAGTTGCTCTATTGCTACGCGATTGGTTTCCATCACTTCTTCTCCAGCAGGGCGGCGGCGCGTCGGAGTGCATCATTCAGGGCCTCGCCGTCTGCAACCGAAATGGGCTGAACAACCCCGCATCTTGGGTCATTTGCCCCGGACTGGTCGGCGGCGTACTCGCTGGCTGAATCGTGCAACTGGCCCAGCGCCTCTTCCAGCTTCATGCGCCGGTCGCGCTCGGCGTAGTATTCTTGTTGCAGAGATTCGAAATGCGGCTGCCGGTGCGCGTCGATGTCTTTCAGCACCTTATTCTCAGATTCCAGGTTAAACAGCGCCTGAGTCTTGGTGCGCAGCTCCTCATCCATGATTGCGTTGACACGCTTCAGCTCTGCAACGCGGGCATTGGCTGCGGTGAGTTCGGGAGATTCGGCGCGGGTGTTCCAGCCCTCGACGCCGCCATCAGGGCCGTATGCACCGCAATCACGACACTCTATGTAATCACTGAGTGCCGCATCTTGGGCTAGGTTGACACTTCCACAAAACGGGCACAGCTTCAGCTTATCCATCACTCTTCCTCGCTGGTGTTCCATGATTCTTCATGGCAGCGAGCCTCAAAAAGACAGTCAGTGCAAAGCAGATCCCCGTCATCACTGAAAGCTTCCATTCCGCTTTCAATGTGGCACCCGCAATTCTCACAGTAATATTCCATCACTCTTCCTCGCTGGTGGTAGAGTCATCAGGGATGAGCTGATAAACACCGTTGCAAATCGGGCAAGCCGCACCCATGAATCCCGACTTTCCACATGTCGGGCAGTGATCCTCACAGTGGATACCCTGTATGGCCCCACAATGCATGCAGGTTGCTGCATGGTCGGAGGAGTCATCTAAACCCGTGTGAAAGCAATCGACGCATTTTCGTTTTTCGTGGTAGCTGCCCATCACTCCACCCCCTCGCTATCGTCGCGGCTTTCGATCATCCACAGGTTGGAGTCGGGGATTTCCGCCCAGACCTCGCCAGCAGTGCCGCCAGCTTTGGCAAATTGGTGCCAGCGCCCGTTACCGCTCCAGTTGTAGCCGAGGTAAATCAGCTCCTCGGGCTGGTGCTTGAAGCCGTAGCAGTGGCCGTATTTCATATCTTGTCGCGTCAGATTACCCATGGGTTTCCCCCTCGCTATCGTCGCCATCAGCCTGGCGGAGGCGGACGGCTTCACGGTCAAGCTCGCCAGCGGCACAGATGTAGCCTTTCCTGTATCGTGAAACAAAGTCATGGCTTATATTCTCAAGATGTCTTGCCATTCCTTCTATCGCCTCGGCCTTAATCTCCGCCTCCCGCTTGGCATCACCAGAAGGCGCGGCGGTGAGCATGGGGCATCTTGGGGCCGCTGCGAGCATGCTCCTGTAGGCGCTTGATAGAGGCTCTCTGGATTGGGCGAAAAGGGCGATAGCTCCTTCACCAAGCATCTCGGTTGTCGGCTCAACCGGCACCAGCCTCCACCCCTCCGGCACCTGCGCGGGCTGGGGTGCGGCCCCCTGCTGTGCGCCAGATAGGGCGGCTTTGACTGCGGAAACCGTTTCCCAGTCATTGGCGCAACCAACCAGCTTGCCGATTTCCTCAACGATCCCCTTCTGGGTGCGCGCTTCCTGTGCCCAGATTTGGGCCTGCTGGACGGCATTGTCTTTTCCGGTCGGCAATACTGAGCAGTCAATCTCTCCGCATTGCAGTCGCTCAACCAGCTCCATGGCCGTTTCTTCGTCTGCGCCCTTCAGGGCTGCTATCATCTCAAGTGCATTCACTTGTCAGTCTCCTTCCTCTGCTTGTATCGATCGATCCAGCGCAGCAGGCTCTGACGGCCCCGCTCGTTGTCATCAACGATGGTGCGCATGATGATGCTGCCGTTGTCCCGCACCACACATATCTGGCTGGCGCTGTACTGATGGATTCGCATTAGCGGTCAGTCTCCTTAGCCGCAAAGCTGGTGGCCTCACGCAGCGCCACCGGCACGGTCTTGCCTTTGCCTACCTTCACCATCACCAGGCGCTGGGCTCGCTGTATGGTCCGTTCAGGGGCGCCCAAGGGCTTGATGCGGTGGGCGGCCAGTTGCTGGATTGTTTCGGGGGTGAGTTTCATAGCGGAACCCCGGCAGGTTTGGTTATGAAGCTGTGAAGCAATTGCGCCGCCCGGTCCTGATGGTCGTCCCAGATGGCGTTTTTGCCGTCTTCCATGCCCACCTTGGTGATAAGCCCAGCTTCACCCATAAAGCGAAGCTGCTGGCCCAGGGAGGACGATTTGAGGCCCATGTGGTTGGCAATCTCCCTGCAGGTGCAGGGGCCGATTTCCTTCACTGCCTGCAGGATCTGTTCGCGCAATGCTTCGGTCATGGGTGTCTCCGTTGTTTATGGATGCGGTGGCCGGAGGCATATCCGGCTTGGGCGGCACCGCGCTTTGTCATTGCAGCCCTGATGCACTGCCTGCAGGGCATAGGAGCCTTTTTTGCCGCAACCTTTACTGCTTCCAATCGGTATAGCCCGTCGCCACCGGGCAATCACCGCATAGGTGGTGCGTTCTGTGGCAGGCCCCTAAACTTCCTGCCTCCCGTAGGGGAATGGGTTCAGAACGCACCCCTATAGGGTGGCCCCGTAACGTGGGGCAGACGGGCCGCAGGGAGACGGCCAGGGGAGAATCAATCCCGGATGCTGTACACCACGCTCGATTTCTTCCGGTAGTTTTCCAGGTCAACACCCTCAAGCTCTGGCACCTTCTTGTAATCAATCGCTCCTTGGCGCTCGGAGCGGGTAACCGTCAAACCGAATCCACACAACTTCCTCAGACCGGACGCCTTTGCGCGATCCTTGAGGGCTTTGTCCGCAGCCTTGAGCGCTTCGGCGGCTTCGTCTGCTGCCGCTTTTGCTGCGCGATAACCAGTCACCAGCGCTTCCATTTCTTCGCTGTCGTCGTCGGCTTCGTCGGATTCAGGGCGCTCACCGCTATCCAGGCAGGCGGCAAACTTCTCCCATGCCTCGATCAGAGCGTCACGGTCAGCAACAAGCTGGTCGGCACTGATACTGATGACGTGCGCACCGACTTCAGGGTGGTAGGCGCAGAAGTGAACCAGCTGGAATCCGGCTACATACTGCTGATGAACCAGCTGCCACCAGTAATGGGGTGCCACAGCCTTCAGGCTCTCAGCATCCAGAACAGAGAACAGCTTGCTGTCGGGGCTCATGGGGCACTTAACCTCAAGCGCCACAGATGCTTCGAAGTTCTCTCCATCCAGGCTGGCCGAATAGCGCCCCTTTTCCTTTACGACTGGAGTGAATTGCTCTGCCGTCACACTCTCTGCGGCGGCGCGAGCAATCGGCTCCATTTCTGTACCACGGCGCATTGCTGGATTTTCATCGACACTCTTTGCACCGGTTTTCAGGTCGTACAGGTCGGCTGGTGATCTTGGAAACCATGGGTTTGCACCCATCACAGCACCGGCCTCGCTGGCGTTCAATCTGGATGCCCGGTGTGCGTGCCACTCTGGAGTCCCTTGCACTAATGCGTTCATGCTGCCTCCTCAAATTTCTTGCTCATATCGGTTGCGTATTGCTTGAGTGGTTCACGAACATGCTCAGGCAGCGCCTTGAATGTTTCCCGAAGCTCATCAACCGTGCCGCAGGCAGAAAGGGTGTCTTTTGCCACCTGCAAGTCCTGCGCTGTGGCTTTTGGCTTCGCGTCTTTCTTCTTCCCTGGCCCGGACACAGCCCCATTGGCGTCATCATCCTCTTGCGCTACACCAGCCATAGCGGCCAGCCCATAGCGGCGGCAGTAGGTGATAGCAGAGCCCACGCCCTGAGCATCCTGCTTGCTCACCGGGGCGGACACGGTGCAACTAATCCACTGGCCGGACGCATGAGTCACCATCGTCTCTACAGCGGCGATCCCGTCCCCATACTCGGGTGCCTGGATCACGGCCAGCCCATGCTTGGCGAAGACCGGGCGCACGGTGTTCAGCACCTCGGCAAGGTCGGCGTACTTGCTGCGGAAGTGCGGGTTTGCTGCGTTCTTGCTGGCGTTCTCCAGCTCAAGCTGGGCCTTGGCCATAGCCACCGCTAATTCGTTAATCTGCTCACTCTTGTTCATGCTCTTTCTCCCACTGTTCCTGTTCTTCCTGCTCTTGAAGCTGTCGCCAATCTGCTCCCATGGCTCCACTCCTTGCTCGAATAAAAGGCGGGGCGGACCCCGCAAAACAACAGATCAGCGCTGTCGTTCGTTAGTCTTGATTTCCATTGGATTCAGCAGCGGCAAGCTGGGCGCGCAGGTTGTCCAGAGCCTGGCGACGGCGATTGTCGACTGCGCCAAGCTGATGGGTGATCTCCCGCTTAATCGCATGGACCAACTGATCGTGTTTCTGGCTGGCGACGTAGAGGCGGTAGCTCCCGATGCCTTCCAGGTAAACGTCCACAATCACTTGACCGCCGTGCTTCAGGGTCCGCTCAAGACCGTCCTCCAGCTTTTTGAGGCCCCCTGATCTTTCGGCTAGATCTCCCAGCGTCTTATTTGCCTTGGCTACAGCCTCGTGGTGAATGCTCATCCCCTTACTCCCACAACGTTCTGTTCGTTTTTGCAGTCCAGATTGCGCGCCTGCCACTCAGGCCATATGCCGCGCTCCACCATCTCGCACGTGATGCGCTCTTGAGTCAGGGCGTCCTGGTAATCCATTTCGCCGGCCATGCAATAGATGGCGAGAAGAGAGAGCAGGGCGAAACCGCCGAGAATAATGTTCCAGTAGCGGTTCATGCTGCGTCCCTCCATGCCAGCCGCTTGTCCATGTCGCTCAGGACATAGCGGTTACCTACGTGGTGAGCGATTGCTGCGCATACCCACATCCGGCCCCGTGAGGTTGCGGCGGCAAAATCATCGTCATCTGCCAGCCACAGGGAGCATCCATGCCAGCCGCTCAGGGTTGCTGTGCTGCGTCGAGCGGTATCAATGTCGCCACCCAGCGCCGCTTTTGCTCCCTTGGCGACCAGACCCTCAATCTCTTGCAGGGCGCGGTTGCGCAGGGCGTTTTTCAGGTCTGCATTCATCGTTACGACTCCATCCGTGCTTCAACGTGGGCTTGGGCATAGGGAGCAACCATCTGCTCGGCCACTCCCAGCGCCCACTTCTTAATGTCGGTCTCGCAAACGTCCCGGCGCAGGGCGTTGTCATCGCCACCGGTAATCAGGTCATCCAGAAGGCAGGACAGCAGCCACTCCATCTTTTCCTGGCCTTCCTCGCTGCCAAGCAGCTTCTGGATCAGGTCATGCTGGAAAACCGGCACGCCTTCGAGGCTGTGGTGCATTTCGTTGCCGCCCGCCAGTTCCTCGGCGGCATCCTTCTGCCATTCCTCGCCCTCGGCGCAATCCAGGAAATCCAGATCGTCCACCGGCAGGGCGTTGTCATACGCCGCTTGCGCGCTGGCCATGGCTTGCTGGTTTCTGAGGGCTGAGTTCATGTCTGGCTCCGGGCTGTTCGTTTAGCGTGGGACCAGTATTAGTTATCTAATTTAAATGGTCAATGAGAAATCTAATATATTGGCTAATTTTTTGTGACTGGTTGGTCACAAATTATTGTGGAGGGAGGGCGGAAATAGATTTGGTGGCACAAAAAAGCCCGCGCTTGGCGGGCTTGGTGACGCTAGCGTAGTGCGGTTTTATTCAGCGCGCGCGTCAGAGATGTACAGGGTGTGAATCTCGCCGGCTTTCAGTACAGGCTTGGCCGTGATTCGGAAAGGCGTCTGCTGGTCAAATGAGTGGGTATAAACGTTGCCGGGCTGATCCAGCGTTGGGTCGGTGATTTTCCCTTTCAGCAGCCCCACATACTGCTCGACGGTAATCTCGCACCGGCCTGTATTTCTGTTCAGGCTGCTGATCGAAAGGCACCGCATTTCTTGAGAATTTTCGACAATAAGGTCATCCGTAGACTTGATAGCCTTGGCTTCAGGTTCGGCAATCACCGTTGGCGCCTTGCTGTCTGCATTCTGAACAAGCTGCGAACAGGCCCTGCCTATAGGGGTCACCATGGTTCGCCCGTGATTGCGGTTATTATCCGCCAGTTCTGGAAGCGTCCTTATTAACGTCTCGTGCAGCGAAGCCAGGTTGTCATTGGACCTTACAAGGCCATTTGCGAGGATCTGCTGTGTATCTGAGCTATTTTCAGCCAGCTTGGTGATCGCCTCCGCAAGCTCCTTCACAACATCCCCCTTAGAGTCTCGTGTCCACATTTCCTTGAGTGAGTCTATCACCATCCAGAACAGGGTGGACATTGCTTCTTTGTATGAAGCGACAAACAAATTTCCATCGGCAAGAACTGGGGCGATACACATTATCGCCTCTAGGGACCCCTGGCTGGGAGCAGCAGTGAAACAGAGAAATTCTTTCTTGTAATTCCCCTTCGGCACTTCACCAAAGACGCAAAAATGGGCAGTAGCAGTATAAATGCGTGCTGCGGCGGCTATAGACTCGCCGAACATTGCTGCATCCATGAAGTGATGATCTGTCTGCTTCCCCTGATAAGAAATCTTGAATGGAGTGACAATATTATTGTTTCTGTCCATTTCCCTGCCGTCCCTCCAGGGTAGTTATTTTCTCCTCGCCCGTCCCGCGGATGAGGGCGCTACATTGGCTGATACTTCCCTACCACCACGCCACAGATGGACCAGTCCCCATCAACCTTGATTATCCGGTCCGGCCAATTCTCATTGGCAGCCTCAATATACGGAACTCCCTCGCTGTATTTAAGCTGCTTCAGGGTGACATGGCCGTCAGAATGCCGCTTTGCAACTACAAACTTGCCCGAATCAGGAGATTTGTCAGGATCGACAATAACAACCTCTCCATCCTGAATAACGGGGTGGTTGCTCCGGCCTTCTACGCGCAATGCGTAAACGTGAGGACCGGCATTTGCTGGGCGTATCGGTAAGAAGTCTTCTGCGTAACCGGGCTGAAACAGGTCAACCGCCTCACAAAACTCCCCGGCCTGGATGTAACTAATTATGGGTATTGAGCCCGGCATGTCTGGGCCAGGCTCAACGTCGCCGCCGTTGGCCTGCACTGTTGCCGGATCGTCAAGCATAGGCCCTGACTCCATAGTCAGCCAATCGACCCTTACCCCGCAGACACGAGCGATTTTGGGCAGCTTTTTTGAGCTTCCCGCAACCCCTCTTTCTAGATTTGAGATGACAGCTTGCGTAACGCCTGCAAGCTTGGCCAGCTCCGGTTGCTTCAGCCCTGCATGTGAGCGAGCAGCCTTCACTCTTTCGCTAAGTTCCATGGCTGCCTTTATATGAGGTGCCTAATATGGTTGCAAATTAGAGTTCTAATGCCTTACTCTATTAGAAATCTAATATGTGAGATCGAAAAATGGACAACATCTACCAGTCACTGGTTAAGCACTTCGGTACCCAGGAGGCCACAGCCAAGGCGCTGGATGTGGATCAGTCCACTGTCAGCGGGTGGTGCCGGGGCGCCTTCAAGCCGGGGCCAATGGTGTCGGTAAGGGCTGAGCGCGCAACCGATGGCGAATTCTCCCGCCGTGACCTTTGCCCTGACTTCCCTTGGGATGAAACCGCCGCATAACCCCGGCGTCTTTTATTTACGAATTTTCAGGAGAGCGAACATGAGCGAACAGCAGCGAACAATGCCGCTTCTCGGCGCCGTTGATGCGCAATTGCAGGACGTAGACCCGGTGGCCGTGGCTGGTTGCTCCCATTGGGCGCAGGCCCTGCGCTTGTGCTTGCGGCAGGCCCGTGTGAAGCGCTCCCAGCGCAACTGGGCAGACCTGCTGGGTATGTCCGTGGGCACCCTGAACACCCTCCTGAATTCCGACCACCACGCTAAAACCGGCAGCCGTGTCCGCCATCTGGATATGGACATGATTGCCGACATCGAGGATCTGGCCGGCAACAACGCCATAAGCCAGTACCTGGGCATGCGCAAGGCTCGCCAGTTGTACTGCCAGCGGAAGGAAGTGAGCCCTGAGCAGGAATTGGCAGAGCTAAAAGCGAAGGTGGCCATGCTGGAGAGAGGAGGCGCGGCATGAAGGGAAAGTTAACCCTGGCCGTTGATGCCGCACCGCTTGAGGACTGGATTAAGCGCGTTTTGCTATTTCTTGAAGATGCCCCGGAAGGAGTCCGTCAGAGCTTTCTTCGCTTGATCGACAACATCTTTCTTGAGCTGCCCGTAGGGGATCTTTTTACCACAGTCGTCGCAGATGACGGGCGTGTGGTCCTCGGGGTCGGGAGTGGTCTTGAGGCTATTGCCACCGCAATGCGGGCATTTAAAGGCGATCTCGGACATGAGTGATTTCCTCAATGTTGGTTGGTTGGACTTCCAACATAGCGGGAAACGAGTCACCTGCGAAGTGGTGAGGTTGGCGGGCTACCGCCAGATTTTGATGAACGAAAACGAAAAAGCCCCGGCGCTTGGTAGGCGATAACCGGGGCTTTCATCTAAAGCAACGAGGTGATTATGAAAGCAAGACCGATACTTTTCAACACGGACATGGTGAAGGCGATTCTGGCAGGTCACAAGACGCAGACGCGGCGGGCCGTGAATGCGGACATGGCCGCCAATTTTGACGAGCCACGCGGCGCAGAAGATGTGCCGGCTGGGTATCCGTTTGTGGAAACTGAAGATGGCTATGTCAGCGCATTGAAATTGTGCCCCTTCGGTAAGCCCGGAGATTTTCTATATGTCCGTGAAGCTTTCGCTAAGGTGCCGCGCACTGCATACGCACAAAGCACCGGCGTAACCAAAATCATCAACCCTGAAGACGAATATCAGGCCGCTATTTTCCGTGCTGGTTGGGAGCGCTGCAAGCCGGGCTCATGGGTGCCTTCAATCCACATGCCCCGCTGGGCCTCCCGCCTGACCCTCGAAATCACCGATGTGCGCGTTGAGCGGTTGCAGGAGATTAGCAACGAAGACGCTCTTGCCGAAGGGATTGGAGCACCACTCGACCAGCGTTATGCCGCAATAGATGCGTTCCGGCCACTCTGGAATTCCATCTACGGGAACTGGGATGTCAACCCCTGGGTTTGGGTGGTTGAGTACAAGGTCCACCACTGCAACGTCGATGCTCTGCTTCGTGAGCGGGAGGCAGCGTAAGCATGGCTGGCGACTGGATCAAATTCGAAATCAGCACTCATGAAAAGCCCGAGGTATGGGCTATCGCTGAGTGCCTGGACATCGATCCAGATGCGGTTGTGGGCAAACTCCTGCGCGTCTGGTCGTGGTTCGACCAACACACTGAAAACGGTAACGCTCCCGCCGTTACCAAAAAATTACTCGACCGGCATGTGTGCGTTAACGGCTTCTGCGATGCAGTGGTTGATGCAGGCTGGATGAATGATGACGGCGAGAGCATCTCCCTGCCGAATTTCGACCGCCACAACGGGAAAACCGCTAAAACCCGCGCCAGCACTGCAAAGCGGGTTGCCGCACATAAGGCCAAGGAACGCCAAGGTAACGGAGAGGCTAACGACAAAGGTAACGCCAACACCGTTACCGGAGCATTACCTAGAGAAGAGAAGAGAAGAGAAGAGAAGAATAAAGATAAGACCCCCCCTGTATCCCCCCAAGGGGGGAAAGCGAAACGCGCAGCCCAGCTCCCTGAAGACTTCAGGCCCAACGAAACCAACAAACGCTTGGCTGAAGAGCTTGGCGTCTCACTGGTTACCGAATTCCCCCAGTTCTGCGACCACCACCAGGCCAAGGGTTCAACCATGAAGGATTGGCACGCGGCCATGAACACCTGGATACGTAATGCCCATCGGTTTGCTCGTTCTGGAAACCGGCAGGCGGCGGCAGGGCAGAAAGAAACACCCCGAGAGCGGGCAATTCGCATGGCGGCAGAGCGAGGTATTCCCTATGACCCCCAATGACTACCCGGCATTTGTGGAAATCTGGAGCCAGGTTGCCGAGGTGTACGGCAAGCAACCGAGCGATGGCGCCCTGGGCCTGATCTTCAACGCCCTCCAGCGTTTCGACATCGACCAGATCAAGCAGGGCCTGACAGCCCACATCAATGACCCGAAGCACGGGGACTTTGCGCCGAAGCCGGCGGACATTGTGCGGCACATCGAAGGCGACGGGGACAGTCGGGCGCTGTCTGCCTGGTCGACGGTGGAGCAGGCCATCCGCACCGTGGGCCCGTACGAATCCGTGGTGTTCGATGACCGCCGCACCATGGCCGCCATCGAGGACATGGGCGGCTGGATCAAGCTCTGCGAAGTCACCGAGAAGGAATTGCCGTTTAAGGGTAACGAATTCGTGAAGCGGTTCATGGGCTACCTGAGCCGCCCGCCGGAGCAGTTCCCGGCGAAGCTGCTGGGTATGACTGAGGCGGCCAACAGCGGTGAGCACCAAGAGTTCGTGCAAGAACCCCGCCTGATCGGCAAGCCGAAACTTTGCCTTCAGGTGATGCGTAAGGGCACCAAGAAGAAACCCGGGGCATTGCGGCTTTCCGAAGCCCTGGACCAGGTTGCCGGACAACTGGAAAGCAAGGGGAGTGTGGCATGAAACACAACGCAGCAACCCAGCGCGAACGCATCCGGCAGTACCTGTACCGGTGCCAATTCGGCGCCACTCGAAACGAGATTGCCCGCGGTTCTGGTGTCCTGGTGCAGACCCTGTGCCGCCGCCTTCGAGAGCTGGAAGACCTGGGCCACATCACCGGCATTCAGCGCGTGATCTGCCCTGAAACCGGCGTGCTGAACAAAAACTACCGGCTCACCGGCAACCAGCGGGCGGCCATGACGCGGAAAGCGGGGAGGGCGGCGTGAGGGTAATCGACCTGTTTGCAGGAGGTGGCGGCTTTTCCACTGGTGCCGTAATGGCTGGCTATGAAGTGGTTTGGGCCGCAAACCATTGGCCGGACGCCGTGGAGTGGCACAGCAAGAACCACCCAGGTGCTATGCACGTTTGCCAGGATCTGCACCAAGCTGATTGGTCTCAGGTGCCGGAGCACGACATTCTGCTGGCCAGCCCATGCTGTCAGGGTCATAGCAGAGCCCGCGGCAAAGACAATGGCAATCCTCAACATGACGCCAGCCGTTCAACTGCGTGGGCGGTGGTTTCTGCTCTGGAATTCCATCAGCCAGAAGTGGCGATTGTTGAGAATGTTAAGGAGTTTCTCGACTGGCCGCTTTATCCCGCCTGGAAGATGGCCGTCGAAGCCTTGGGGTATGTGGTTTCACCGCATGTAATCGACGCGGCAGACCTTGGGGCACCACAAAATCGCGTCCGCATGTTCCTGGTGCTGACCAAGACAAAAGCGCCACTGCTGCTGAATCTGCCTCGTTACGAGCACAAGCCGGCATCCAGTTTTATTGATTTCGAGGCGGGCAACTGGAGTCAGATAGACCGGCCTGGCCGGGTAAAGGCAACGCTGGAGAGAGTGAAGGCGGGCCGCGCCAAGTTCGGCGAACGGTTTTTGATGCCGTACTACGGGAGCGGATCAGGGAAAACGGGCCGGTCTCTTGATCGCCCTATCGGAACGATTACCACCCGGGATCGCTGGGCCATCGTAGACGGCAACCGCATGCGGATGATTTCCCGATTTGAGGGCAGGGCAGCAATGACCTTTCCGGAGACCTATCAGCTCCCTGAAAACCACCCTCTGGCAATGCATCTACTTGGCAACGCCGTTTGCCCGCTGCCTGTGGCCAGGGTTCTCAAGGCAGTGAAGGAGGCCGCATGACCCACACAGACCGAATCCTGACCCTGCTGCAAGACGGACCCATGAGCCGGGGCGAGATAGCCCGGTGCCTGGGTCTCCCGGGAAAGAAAACCCAGTGGGAGCTCATGAACATGCGCAACAAGGGCCTGATTGATCTGATCGGGCAGGGCCGCTTCTCCCGCTGGTGCCTGCCGGGTCAGGCTCCGAATCAGGTTGCTGAGCTGGTGGCCCAGCATGAGCAGAACGCGGTTACGCGGTATTTGTCGGGGGCGTTATGACCGTATTCAACGACCAGGAGGCGGCTGTGGAAGAGCTGGAGTGGCTGACCAATACCACCGGGAAGGCTCACGTCATCGTCCGCGCTGGAAGGGGCGAGCAGTACCGCTGGCGCGTGGTGCCGCACTCCGAAGTGGGCAAGCGCGATCCGCTGGTTATCTGCACGCCAAAGTATCAGGGGGCCAAATGAGCAGAGAGAAGATTTACCGACTTCGCCCGGACAACTACCAGCGAGCCCTGCAGCATGCCGGGCAGTTGCTGGCGGACCAGTTCGGGGCCGGGCGGCAGGCGCTGGAGCTGGCTCTGCGTGAGCCCAAACGCTCCTTAGATCAAAACGCGAAGCTTTGGTGCTTGCTCGAGGACGTGGCCTGCCAGTGCACCCTGCTGATCAATGGCGAGAAATGCACGGCCTCCCGGGAGGAATGGAAGGACGTTTTCACCGCGGCACTCAAGCGTGAAAACCGCATAGCCATGGGCATTGATGGCGGCGTGGTCATGCTCGGCCACAGCACCAGCAAGATGCGTAAGGCGGAATTCTCCGAGCTGATAGAGCTGATTTACAGCTACGGCTCACAAAACGGCGTCCACTGGAGCGAGAAGGCTCAGGCGGTCTATGCCGAATACCGGGAGGCCAGCCAATGACGATGCAAATACTGGTTCTGGTGGCCACGGTGTTCGGCACCCTGCTGGCCCTTGAGGTGCGTGACTGGGTATGCGCCACCCTTGGCGGTCTGGCAATCGTTCTGCAGTTGGCTGCGCTGGGGGTGGTGTGACGTTGAGAGCCAGCCGCCGCAAATGCAAAGCCTGCCGGGAGTGGTTCAGGCCGGCCATGGCCTCGCAGCTGGTGTGCTCCATCCCGTGCGCGAAAGCGGCCGGCCCGTCCCTCAAGGCCAAGAAGCGGGCGGCAGAGCGTCGCAAAGAAACCCGGGAAGCCAAGCGCCGGATCAAGAAGCGCTCGGACCACATGCGGGACGCACAGAAGGCATTTAACGCCTATATCCGTGAACGTGACCATGGCAAGCCCTGCATCAGCTGCGGGCGCAATGACGGAGAGGTCCGGGCCCAGGCCGTGGGCGGCACATGGGATTGCGGCCACTACCGCTCGGTAGGCGCCAGCCCGGAGCTGCGGTTTGAGCCCCTGAACGCGCACAGGCAGTGCAAACGCTGCAACCGGGACATGTCCGGCAGGGTGGTGGATTACCGCATCAGCCTGATTGAGCGCATCGGGCAGAAGGCCGTGGACTGGCTGGAAGGCCCGCACGAGGCAAAGAAATACACAATCCAGGATCTCATCGAGATCAAGCTGGCATTCACGAAAATGAAGCGGGAACTGGAAAAGGAGAAGGCATGAACAAGTTTCTGTATTGGCTGGCCGGCAGATTGCCGGCTCGAATCATCAGTGATGGTTCCGTGCCGTATCTGGAGCGTTATTACCTGTTCACCATTCTAGGGTGGCGTTTCTATCTGCATCGGTTTGTGGGTAGCGATCCTGACAGGGGCTTGCATGACCACCCGTGGACCAGAGCATTCAGTCTGGTTCTGCATGGCTGGTACTTCGAGGAGCGTCGTGATGGGCCTCGGAAGGTTCGCTGGTTCAATTCCCTGACCGGCGACACCTTCCATAGGGTGGTGCTTCCATGCCCTCTTGATGGTCGGCCCTTTCAGCGCCCTATGTGTGGCGGGCCTGAGCACGAACCGCAAAATTGCTGGACACTGTTTTTCCACAGGGCGGGTAGCACCAAAGAGTGGGGGTTTCTGAATCTGAGCGAGGACGGGAAAACTAAGGTTTTCAGGCCATACCTGTACACCCGTGAAGGTTCGCAGAAAGGCTGGTGGATGAAGGCTCCAAAAGGGCGCGATATAGCCCGGCAACCACGATAACTGGCGAAGGAGAGGCGGTAATGGTTTTTCTATCAATTTTTTCTTTATTGCTATGGGTCATGCTCGGCGAAGCTGTTCGAAATCTTGTTATTGCAGTCGCAAGGCTTGAAGCGAAAAAAAGCGAAAGCAGCCTGAGGCGCATTCCAAGGTATGTTTATTGGCTGACAGGTCCAGTGCTGTTTTGTTATGCGATTCTTGTTCGATAGGAGACTGATATGGCACTGGTACACGCACAAGCTGAGTTTGCACTGGAGCAGTGGGGCATCTGGTGCCGGACGGCCACACCGGGGCCGAAAGGGGCTATCAGCTGGATGGGGCCGATGGTAGACCGCCTGGTCGGCACAATTGTGGAGAACGACGAGCGGCCCGTGAGAGCCTGGGAGGATAACGACTGCGAGGCATTCGACGCCCATGTGATCCGGCATGTTCGGGACAACAACCCGGAGGCCTATCAGGCCTTGCGCCACTACTACGCTTTCCCGGACGGAGACGATTACCGGGCCATCAGTAAATCCGTATTGGCCAAGCGCCTGCGGGTGAATCGCGATACCGCGGTAAAGCGCTTGGAGATCGGCATCAACATGGTGGCCGCCATGTTGGCCATGGCCGCGTAACTGCTCATATGTTCACTGTCAAAATAACGCTGGCAATTTGTTGACTGCCCGGCAGTCCAGTGGTACAAAACAGCTATGGTTGCCAGAGGTGACCGAAACAATTTGATTTCGCTGGCCGACCCCACCGAACCCATTGGCCAGCATCCCCCAAACCCGCCTTGAGCGGGTTTTTTCTTTTTCTGCCCCGATGGGTTGGGAGTGGCCCGGCCGGCCGGGGTCTTTTTTATGTCCGCCTGGTCCGAACTGACTTGCGCTATCAGGTTGATTCGGGCCGAAGAAGGCGGACACCAATTTGACGCAGAGTAGAGCAGCCAGTAGCTCGCCAGGTTCATACCCTGGAGGTCGCCGGTGCAAATCCGGCCTCTGCTACCAATATCGGAGCATGCAATGGACTGGGACAGATTCGCCAACTTCCAGCCGCATGAATTCGCGTGCTCCCACACCGGCAAGAACGGCATGAAGCCGGGCTTTATGGAAAAGCTGCAAGCCCTGCGCACCGAATACGGCAAGCCTATGACCGTGACAAGCGGTTACCGGCACCCGACGCACCCCATTGAGGCCCGTAAAGCCTCCCCGGGTGCCCATGCCAGTGGAAGAGCCGCAGACATTGCTGTGCAGGGCGGTGACGCCCTGAAGCTGATTGAGCTGGCTCTGAAGCACGGCTTCACCGGTATCGGCGTCAACCAGAAGGGCGACGGGAGATTCATCCACCTGGATGACCTGAAGCACGAGCCGGGGCGGCCCCGGCCTTGGGTGTGGAGCTACTAATGGCCCGCCTGTACCAGTTCATCAGTAGCAACGCCCTTGTGGTTCTGGTCCTGCTGATTGAGGGGGCGGTAGCGTTCGCCTGGGTGACCTACCGGGTGTTCGGAGACAATCCGCCGGACATCAGCGGCGGCACGGCCACGGCTTACGGGGCGTTTCTGGCTATCCCGCCGGCCCTGATTAAATTTTGGCAGTGGCGCCGGGAGCAGAAATGAGCCAGATACGCATCATCGTTGGTATCGCTGCAGTGGTAGCCCTGCTGTTCGGCGGCTGGACCATTCGAGGCTGGTACGAGGGCAATCTGGACCTGCTCAGGGAAAGAGTGACCCGCGCTGCCATTGATGAGGCCCTGGAGAGTCACAGCGATGTGGCCCGGGTAGTGGAAGAGAAGCTATCCGGCCTGAAGGCCAATCAAACCGTTATCGACCGTGGGGTGACCCGTGAAGTCATTAAGCCGGTGTATCGCAACGTGTGCCTGCCTGGCGCTGGTGTCGGGCTGCTCAATGCTGCGGCCCTCAACGACACTTCCCAGCTACCAGCAGAACCTGATGGCGACGTGCCCGAAGACGCTGCCGACCCTCAGTGACGGGGAGGCCGGCACCGTGCTGACCACCATGAAGCAGTGGGCCAGCCAGTACCACGACTGCGCAACCCGCCATAACGGACTGGTCGATGCGATCCGGGCGGCTGAGTAAATACGCACAGGACACGGCCCAGGGCCTATTTCTTGGCGCAGCGATCACTGTTGGGTTTTTAATTCTGGCCGCCTATGTGGTGCGGCAATGGTGGAGAGCTTTACGTGAGCGAGACTGACCCACAAAAACAGAACCACAGTCCCGTGAGATTCAATAACGAGATAAGCGTGGGGAACCTTCTGACAGGGCTGGGGATGTTCATGGCGCTGGCCGCCGCTTGGTTCAACCTGGATAAGCGGGTGAGCGTCAACGAAGCCAATATGGTCCACCAATCACAAAGGACCACAGAGTTACAGCGCCGCATCGATGACCGTCTGTTCCAGATGGACCGGAAGCTGGATGTGATCGTGGATCGTCAAATCGAGCAACAGCAGAGATAGATATGCCTCTCAACGAAAAGCAGAAGCGGTTCGTTGAGGAATACCTCGTGGACCTGAATGCAACGCAGGCCGCTATCCGTGCGGGTTACGCAGAAAGAAGCGCGCATGTGACCGGAGCCAAGTTGCTAAGGAATGCTAAGGTCGCTGAAGCGGTAGCCGAAGCCAAGCATAGCCGCACAGAGCGAGCCCAGATCAATGCCGATTACGTCCTGAGCAGACTGGTTGAGATTGACCAGATGGACGTTGCGGACATTCTGCAAGCAGATGGCAGCCTTAAAGCGATTCAGGATTGGCCAAAGGTCTGGCGTCAGTACATTGCCGGCATGGATCTGGCGGAAATGTTCGAAGGGCGCGGCGATGAGCGCGAAATGGTCGGCATCCTCAAGAAGATCAAATGGCCCGACAAACTGAAGAATCTGGAGCTGTTGGGCAAGCACATTGATGTGAGTGCGTTCCGTGAGAATCATGACCACCGCAGCAGTGACGGTTCGATGACGCCGAAAGGCACCACCATCGAGTGGAATATCCAGCCCGTAAAGCCCGTCAATGAGCCTGAGTAGAACCCTCCGGGTTAACTACAAGCTGCTGCCGTTTCTGACCAAGTCCCAGCCTATCAAGGTTGCAGTGGGTGGGCGTGGTAGCGGCAAGAGTATTGGCATCGCGGATATGGCCGTTTGCCGCATGGAGCGCGAGGCTATTGATGTGTATTGCCTTCGTGAGTTCCAGGAAACCATTGCGGACTCCATTCATCGGACAATGCAGCGCTCAATCACTGATCGCCTGGATCTGCCCGGGTGGGACGTTCAGGAAAACAAGATTGTGGCGCCGAATGGGGCTCGCACCACCTACAAAGGCGCATCGCGCAACACCAACAGCATTCAGGGCGCGGAGGATTACCGGTTATCGGTGTTCTCCGAGGCCCACACGGCCAGTCAGGACAGCCTAGACAAGCTGCTGCCTACCATTCTCCGTAAGCCTGGCGCGCAGTGCTGGTTTGAGGCCAACCCGCAATCCAGTGAAGACCCATTCAGCCAGCGCTTTATCAGCCCCTATCTGGATCAGCTGGAGCGGGACGGTTTCTACGAGGACGAGCTGCATTACATCGTCGTTGTGAACTGGCGGGACAACCCGTGGTGGAACGAAGAGCAAGAGCGCCTGAGGGCTTGGGATTACGAGAACCTTTCCCGGGCCAAGTACGACTGGATATGGGAAGGCAAATTCAACGACAGCGTTGAAAACAGCCTGATCATGCCGGAATGGTTTGATGCCTGTATTGATGCGCATGAAAAGCTGGGCATCAAGCCGCAGGGCGCCAAGGTGGCAGCTCACGATCCGTCAGACGAGGGCAGCGATTCCAAGGGCTTCGCGCTTCGCCACGGCATTGTAGTCACCGATGTGGAAGAGAAGACCAGCGGCAACATCAATGAGGGTGGCGACTGGGCAACCGGTTTAGCCATCCAGCATGGCGCGGACTCGTTTACCTGGGACTGTGACGGCATGGGTGTTGGCCTAAGCCGGCAGGTTTCCACCGCCTTCAAAGGAAAGATGACGCAGGTGTCCATGTTTAAGGGCTCTGAAGTCCCTGATAACCCTGATGCCATCTACGAGCCGCTGCCGGGAAGCCCGATACAGAACACCAAGACCTGGTCGGAAGTGGCACGCAATAAGCGCGCCCAGTATTACCTGAAGCTGCGTGACCGTTGTTACAAGACTTTCCGGGCCGTGATCCATGGTGAGTACCACAACCCTGATGATCTGATCAGTTTCGCGTCATCCATCTCGAATATCAGAAAGCTGCGCTCCGAGTTGTGCCGCATGCCGGTGAAGCCTAACGGGTCGGGCCGGTTTGAGCTGTACACAAAGCCCGAAATGAAAACGAAATTTAAGCTTCCCAGCCCGAACATGGGCGACAGCGTCATGATGCTGATGCGGGAGCCCGCTGTATTAACTGCTGCGCCGGTCATGCCCCGGCCTATCCGTCCATCTGGGAGACGTTAATGGAATTATCGAAGCTGAAAGCACAGTTCGATAAGGACTATTGCGCCAACCAGTCGACGCGTGAGAAGGCAGCGGACGACCTGGTGTTCTACTGGATTACCCAGTGGGACGACCAGCTGCTGAGCGATTCCCCGCTCAAGTACCGCGGCGAGTTCAACGTGCTGCGCAAAGCTGGCCGCCAGATCATGGCAGACCTGCGCCTGAACCCGGTACAGCCGGATTTCAAGCCGAAGGACATGGACCGGGAAGAGGGCGCCGACCTGCTGGACGGCATCTACCGGGCAGAAGACCGCAGCCTGAGCAGTCAGGAGGCGAAGGATTACGCCAGCCAAGACGCCATCGTGTGTGGGTTTGGTGCCTGGGAGCTGTACACCGAGTACGCCAGCAACAATGCCGGTGACGAGCGCCAGATCATCTGCCGGGACTGGATTCCGGAGGCGAACAACACGGTTTTCTGGGATGCCAATGCCCGGAAGCTGGATAAGTCCGACGCCATGCGTTGCGCCATCCTCAAAAGCTACACCGAGGACGGCTACAAAGACCTGGTGGAAGACCTGACCGGGGAGTGGCCGGAAGAAGTCAGCCCGTCCAATTTCTCCCAGCCCGAAGAGTCCTATGTGTTCCCCTGGGCATCGACGGCGGACAAGATTTATGTGGCCACTATCTATTGCCGCAAGCGGGTCAAGGACAAGGTTTACACCTTCCGTGACCCAATGGGCGAAGAGCTGCGCCTGCGTGCCTCTGACATTGAAGAGGTCATGGATGAACTGATCGACACCGGTCACGAAATCGTGGCTGAGCGCGAGATCAAGCGCTGGGAAGTGCGCAAATACATCGCATCCGGCGAGAAGATCCTGAACGGTGATGACGGTGAGGTAATCGCCGGCGAAAACATCCCGGTGGTACCGGTATACGGTGAGCGGGCCATCGTAGAGGGAGAGGAGCACTGGGAGGGCGTAACCCGCCTGGCCAAAGACCCTCAGCGCCTTCGCAACTTCCAGATGAGCTATCTGGCCGACATTGTTTCCCGGTCGCCGCGTCGCAAGCCAATCTTTTTTGGTGAGCAGATTCAAGGCTTTGAGGCGATGTATGAAGAGCCTGGGGCTGATAACAATTACCCGTACTTGCTCCAGAATCGCATGGATGCCAATGGCAACCAGCTGCCCATCGGGCCGGTGGCAGAAATGCCTGACCAGCCTATGCCGCAGGCGTTGGCTGCCAGCATCGAGCTCACCAAGGGCGCCATCGAGGACGTGGCCAACCCGGGCGTGCCCCAGGACATTGCCGATCCGGACCTGAGCGGCAAGGCTGTTGCGGCTCTACAGAACCGTATCGACCAGCAAAGCTATATCTACCAGCACAATTTCAAGTTTGCTGTGCGCCGGGACGCGGAAATCTTCGCTTCCATGGCCTCCCAGATATTCGACACCCCGCGCACGGTGACCGTGGAAACCCCGGACGGCAACCGCAAGCAGGTCAAGTTGATGGATGTGGTGATTGATCGGGAAACCGGGAATCCGGTTGTTCTCAACGACATTACCAACATGGAATTCGACGTTTACGCCGAGATCGGTCAGCAGTACAGCAACCAGGTGGAGCAGACCCGCGACCGGCTGGCGGCAATGATTCAGGCCACGCCGGACGGCGATCCCGCCAAAGACCTGCTGATGCTCAAGCTGTTTGAGCTCACAGACGGGCCGCGCATGGACGATGTGCGCGAGTTCGCCCGCAAGCAGCTGATCCTCAAGGGCTACAAAGAGCCGGAAACAGAGGAGGAGGTGGCAATGCTGCAGGCCCATCAGGAACAGGCTGGCCAGCAGAAAGACCCGAACATGGTGCTGGCCGAGGCTGAGGCACTGAAGGCGCAGGCGGACGTAATGCGAGAGCAGCGCGAAGCACGGGCGGATGCCGCCAAAGCGCAGACCGATGTGGCCCGCACCCAGATCGACGCATTCAAGGCCGAAACGGGCCGCTTTGAATCGCAGATCAAGGCCGAAGAGGCCAGCGCAAAGATTCGTAAATCCGAGACTGACCGGTTCAGCAAGCGCTTGGAGGATGTTGCAAAGCTGCAGCAGGCCCGGGCCAGCCAGTTCCAGTCCCGGTAACCCCTTTTACTGAGGCGACCAGGTCAAACGCAACCTACCTGTGGGGTCACAGGGCAATCGTTTACATCAACGAGGCTTTAGAAGATGGCTGAAAAAACCCTGGAAGAGCTGAAGGCGGAAAACGCCAACGCCGAGACCGAAGAGGAAGAGCAGCAGACCGCAGCTGCCACCGAAGCGGACGAGGAAGAGGCGGCAACTGAAGAAGCGCAGGACACCGAATCGGAAGCGGAAACCGATGAGGAAGAGGGCGCGGAAGCGGATGTAGAAGCGTGGATGCAATCAGATGAACAGGCATCTGAAGGTGGTGGTGAAAAGCGTTTCACTGATAGCGATGTGGCAGCGGCAAAGCGCAAGCTGCAGGCAAAGCTGGAGAAGCGCCACACAAGCGAAGTCGATGACCTGAAGCGTGAAATTGAAGCGCTGAAGAAGGGTCAGGGCGGCCAGCAGCCGGCGAGCACAGGGCAGAAACCCTTCCCGACGCTGGAGTCCCATGATTTCGATGAAGCGGCATACCAGAAAGCCGTGCAGGACTGGGTGAGCAACAACGCACAGAGCGTCACCAAGTCCACGCTGGAGCAGCAGCGTCAGGAAGAGCTGCAGAAGCAACAGCGGCAGGCACTGGAAGATGCTGTAGGTGGCCACTACCAACGGGCGGCGAAGCTGGCACAAGAGGCCGGCATCAGCGACGAGGTGTACCAGCAAACTGACCTGGAAGTCCGGAAGGCGATTGATTCCGCCATGCCGGGTCAGGGTGATCTGGTGGCCGACCAGCTGATTTCCCGACTGGGCGAAGGGTCCGAGAAGGTGATGTATTACCTGGGCCGCAATGCCGGAGAGCGCGAAAAGCTGAGCGCAGCACTCAGGACTGATCCGTCAGGCCTGTCTGCCGTGATTCTGCTTGGTGAGCTCAAAGGCCGCCTGTCCTCGCCGCCCAAGAAAACCTCTAAAGCACCCGCACCTGCTCGACGTGCCGAGGGCGGTTCCGGTGGTGATGGCAAGGTGGACAAGCTCCGCCGGGCCTACCAGAAGGAAACCGACACCCAGAAGCGCTTCGACATGCGCCGCAAGGCCAAGCAGGACGGGATCGATGTATCCAATTGGTAAAAGGTGATTAGCAATGGCTAGCACAGGCAAGACAGTCGAGATTCTCCTCGAGAATGCAATCGAGACCTTTGAAGAGCAGGATTACATGCTCGACAAGGTGGACTTCCAAGAACCGGACCCGGCAGACATGCAAAATGCCGGGAATGTCGTGTGGCGCCCCGTTGAGCAGCATGCCCCCATCATCAACGGCTGGGATCTGACCGGCGACGAGCAGGACATCATCGAAGAGACCTATCCGTCTCTGCTGGGCACCCCGAAGAACGACTTCGTTCTGCAGCGTGCCGATGATCTGCGCGATACCCGTTTCTGGGAACGCCGCGGCAAGGCCTCTGGTCGCCAGCAGGTAACTGAGCTCAACAAGGCGATTGCCAACAACATCGCTCTGCAGGGCAGCATGTTCTATCGCTCCAGCGCTACCAGCGGTTACAACTTCATCGCAGAAGCGCAGGCGCTGATGAATGAGCGGCAGGGCGCGATGACTCAGCGGCACTTCATGCTGAATGACCGCGATAATCTGACGTTCTCCAGCGATCTGGCGGGCCGTCAGACTGTGCAGGGTCGCCCCGAAGATGCTGCATGGGTGAAAGGCCAGATTGGTGCCAACGTAGCGCAGTTCAACGTGCATACCGGCTCCTTCCTGCCGAACCTGGTTGGCGGCACCGATCCGGCCGCCACCGTGACCGGCAATCAGTCCTTTGCACCTGAAGGCGGCAGCGTGAACACCAGTACCGGCGTGGTCACCAACGTGGATTATCGTATCGCGGAAATCCCGGTGTCTGACTCTTCTGGCTACAACGTGGGCGATAAGGTCACCATTTCCAACAGTGCGGTACCGGTGAATGCTGTCGGTCTGGCTGACAAGACCGATACCGGTCAACCCATGACCTTCACCATCGTTGGCAAGCCGGACGGCACCACCATCCAGGTGTTCCCGAAGCCGATCGCCCTGGACGATGCCACCCTGAGCGACACCCAGCTGGCCTACGCCAACATCAACACCGTGATTCTGAATGGCGCGACTGTTGACCGTCTGAACACCGACGCGACCAACAAGACCAACCTGTTCTGGGATGAAGACGCGGTGGAAGTGCTGGGCGGCACCATCCCGGCGCAGCTGTTCAAGCAGTTCGACGGCATGAAGGTGATCAGCTCTACCATGAAGAACGGCCTGCGCATGTACATGGTCTACGATGGCGACATTGCCACCATGTCCTTCCGCTACCGCCTGTTCACCTGGTACGGCAACACCGTTCGGGATCCGTCCCGCGCAGGCGTAGCGGTGACCTTCTAAGGTCAGAACCAACCCCAAAGGCCCCTTCCGAGGGGCCTTTCTCTTTTCTGGAGAACGACAATGGCTGTTGTTTTGTATAAAGACGGCGAGGCGGTGCGCGTAAGCCCTCGCTCGGTCCCTGGCTATCTGGCGCAGGGTTACAAGCATGGCGCCGGCAACAACAAGCTGGAAGCGCCTGCCGATGAGTCGGACGTGGAGCTGGAAGCTCTGCGTGCCGCCCATGAAGATAAATTCGGCAAGAAGCCTCACCCTGCCACCAAAGCGGAAACGCTGAAGGCCAAGCTGGAAGCGCCAGCCGATGAGTAATACGAGCCTGTATGCCGTGCGGGACACGGGAGGTGTTACCGCCAAGGTAGACATTATCCTGGGTGCCTATTCGCAGTTGCGAATCAGCGGCATTACTCGCTCGCCCACTCCGGAAGACCTGGAAACGGCCCTTTGCCGCCTGGAAAACATGGCGGCGGAGTGGGACACCGTGGGGACTTCGGTGGGGTACAACTTCGAGGATGAGCCCGATCCGAACAGCAACAGCGGCATCATTCGCGGCTATCGCAATGCGTTTGAGACCAACCTTGCTGTGCGGCTCATCCCCGACTTTAACAAAACGGTGCCTGCGTCGTTGATGATGCAAGCATCGCAATCCCTGTCCAACCTGTGCGCCCGGGCGGCCATGCAGCGTGTGCGTGGCGTTCAATACCCGGATCGGCAGCCGACCGGTAGCGGCAACAATATCCGCGTGGGTCGCTGGGCTCGGTTCTACAGAAAGCCGATGGAGGCCCCGCAGGCATCGACCACGCGGCGCATGTTTATTGGCGATGAAATGGACTTTCGGGAGCATTTCGGCAGCTATCTGCGGGATGCGGAGGAGCTGGCCAGCTACAGCATCGTGGTAGACAGCGGGCTCGTGCTGGTGAGTGATTCACTGGAAACCCCGGACGTGCTGTACCGACTTCGCGCTACGGATCCAAGCGGCACCAGCAATGGCAATGTGGTTCAGGTAACCATCGTGGCGACCACGAACACGGACCGCGTGGAGACGCGGCGTCACTACGTCGAATTGGTGCCCAGAGACTGATATGCCTGAATCCCTGATCACCTTCATCAAGGGCGACAAGGTAGGCCCGGAAACTGACTATCGTGACGCTCTCCCGGTGAACATGTATGCCGTTGATCGCCCCATGTTCGGGGCTCAGGGATACATGCTGCAGTCTTCGGGGCTGACTCACCATGCGGATGTGGCGGGCATTGACCGCGGCGGGGTCTGGAATGACCGCTTTGACAAGCATATCCGCGTGTCAGGGCAGAGTCTGATCGAGGTGGCCGCAGATGGCTCTTATAGCGTCCTTGGCACCGTGCCAGGCAATGGCGTTGCCTCGCTGCCGCTGTCCTTCAACACCCAGGCCATCATTGCCGATGGCAGATACTTCCTCTACGACCCGGATAATGGGTTCAGGGAAGTGACGGATCCGGAACTGGGTAATCCCATTGACGGGGTATGGGTTGACGGCCTGTATTTTTTCACGGATGGCGAATTCATATACCACACGGATCCTGGCGATGAGGCCGCCATTGACCCGCTGAAATTCGCCACGGCTGAGTTCATTCCGGATTTCACCTATGGGGTGGCCAAGTCAGAAGACAACAAGATTCTGGTGTTTGGTCGTTACTCCACGGAATACTTCGTGAACCAGGCCACGGCCAACTTCCAATTCCAGCGTGTGCCCTCTCGGGCTTTGAAGGTCGGTATCGTTGGCACTCACTGCAAGACCGAGGTGGCCGGCACTACTTACATTCTGGGCGGTCGCAAGGAAGAGGGGATTTCTGTCCATGCCCTGGGTGTCGGTAGCGCGCAGGCGGTTTCTACCCGGGAAGTGGACAAGGTGCTGAACGCCTACGATGAGCAAGACCTGCGCGATGCCGTGCTGGAATCCTTTGAAGACAACGGCACCACGATGGTCGTCGCTCATCTGCCCAATGAAACCTTGGTTTTCAATCAGACGATTGCCCAGGCCGCCGGGCTTGACTCCGCATGGTCCATCTACAAAACAGACGTTTACGGGGATGCGCCATGGCGCGCCCGGTTCGGCGTATTTGATAACAATATCGGGAACTGGGTATTTGGCGACCGTCTCGCCAGCGTGCTAGGCATCCTGGATGACACGGTTGCCACCCAGTACGGGGAGATTGTGGAGTGGCTGCTTTACACCCCTTTCCTCTACCTCAAGCAGCAGTCCATCGACAAGCTGGATATTGAAACCATCCCGGGATACACCGGTTCGGACGATGCCACGGTATTTGTGTCGCTGACCTACAACGGTGTGACATGGGGCCGTGAGTGGACCGAGCTTTACGGCGGCCCTACGGATTACAACAAGCGGTTTGAGGTTCGCCGCCTGGGGTACGTTGAGGATTATGTCGGCATAAAGCTACGGGGCGCGACCACGTCGAGGATGGCTTTCAGCCGGGGATACATCAGCTATGGTTGATCCGATTGGCCTGAGCATGTCGCTGTCAGCGGCAGAGGTGAAGGCCCTGACCGGCTGGCCTGATCCTATGGTTCAGGACTATCTGAACATCATCCAGCGTCTGATCGATTACGCCAACGCTCTGACAGAGCTGCAGGTGGCGGATGCGGACGACCAAAGCAGTCTGGCAGATCAGGCCGCAAAAGCAGGATTCGCGGCAGCGCGACTCAACCAGCTTTACGCCCGGCACATAGACCTGGAGCAAGTGGTTTCAGGTTCTCAGGTCGGAATGGCCAGAATTCGCGCCCTGATATGCCAGAACAAAGACCAATGCAACGACACAGATAATGAGTTGGATTCGTTGCGCGGCATGCTGGCCGGCGCTTCTGCCAGGCTTGCGAGGCTCGAAAGAGCGCATGGCTGGGGTGTTTATCGTGATACCACGTACACCTCTGGCTCGCCGTGGACGCTTACCGGCGGCACAGCGGCAGCGCTCCCGAATGATGCCGGCGACAACATCATCGCCTTTATGCCGCCGAATGTGGCGCCCTTTTATGACGGCACCAAAATCCGGCCGGCCAACGTGGGCGACTACTACATCCTGACCGTTCGGCTCCAAGCTGAGTACAGCGGGGCGCTCCCTGTAGTGGAGTTTCGTGTCGATCTGGGAGGAAGCATAGGCGAGCGATTCAAGGAGACGCTGACCTTCCCCAAGGGAAGCTCTACCCCACACCCGTTCTCTATTGTGGCCCCCTTTTACTCACTGGACACCTTTCTGGCTAATGGCGGCACGGTTGAGCTGGAATCCCTCTCGGGTGGTGATGTGGATTTTTGGGACATTGAATACCAAATAAACCGGGTTTTCGCGGCCCAGTAAGGAGCAGGCATGTCGATTCGTTCAAATGTAGGGCTGGAGGTCATCACTGTTGGCACCAGCGATACCGTGCTTTTGGAGCCAGCAGACCCGGTGGAGCGCGTTTCTGTCACGGCCTTCTCCCTTCACAACACATCCACCACAACCAATATCACTGTGACCATCTGGGAAAGCCCGGATGCAACATCGGCCAGCGGTGAGCAGGTGGCGATATATCGTATCGCCCCCGGGGGGAGTGTTTCGGTGATCGAGGTGATTGGCCAGGGGTACGAACAGGGACGCAACCTGGTTGCGCAGGCAAGTTCGGCCGGCGTAAACCGCGTGGCAACGGTGACCCAGTATGACGGCGGAAGCTGATTTTGTGCCCTACCAGGGCGACCTGATGGGGCTTTATGCAGACGAAAACCACCTGGTTTTCCGTTGCGCATGCTGCCCCGGGAAGATCCTGTTTTCTGTATGCCGCCGCGGCGATGCAGCCAGCTGCCATTTTGCCAGCGACAAAGCAGGGCTGAGGTTTATCAAGGAGGCCATCGAGCGGTTTTTCTGGTTCTTGCTCTGGCTTTTTGACTGGTGCCGGATGGTCTTTGCGCAGGTGAAGCGGAGAAGCGTTTGCCGCTTAATTAAGAAGCTTGGGTTCCAACACTTGGCCACAAGCGGCGACATGGAAATTTATATGAGGTGCGCATAATGGGCGGAGCAGTTGGCGATATTGTAGAGGTTGGCTCCCTGGGCCTTATTGATGGCGACAGCATTTCCGGCGCCGGAGCCGGAAAAGACGCCTCCCGTGCAGCGACCAACGCAGCGCAAATCCAGGCACAGTCTCAGCGCGAAGCGCTGGACTACCTTAAAGAGCGTGAAGAGATCCCTCAGCAGTTCCGCGAAGGTGCGCTGACGACTCTAGGAGGCCTGTATGGCCTGGAGGGTGGCGAGGGAAGTCAGCAGGCACTAATTGATGCAGCCAAGGCCTCTCCGCTCTATGGGGCAATCATGGGCGGACTTGATGCGTCCGAAGATGCCATTTTGCGTAACGCTGGCGCTACTGGTGGGCTTCGCTCCGGGAATGTCCAGCAGGCGCTGGCTGACAACGCAGAACAGCTGCAGAACCGGGCCCTTCTGTCTTCCTATAACGAGCAGCTCAGCGGCATTCAGGGGCTGGCTGGGCTGGACTCCAACGCGAACCAGATCGCCCAGCAGATTGCAGGAATCGGGCAAACCATTGGCCAGGGCCAGATAGCAGCCGCCAACGCAAGAGCAGCGGCACAGCAGAATGCCACAAACAATTTGTTCAGCCTTGGCGGCCTGGGGATTGGCGCTGTCGCAGCTTTCTCTGACGTTCGGCTCAAGCGTGATATTCAGCCGCTGGGGCAGAGAAACGGGCTAAATTGGTACGAATGGACCTGGAGCGATGAAGCCGAACAGCTGGGCCTGTCCGGTAAGATGCAGGGCGTCATGGCCCATGAAGTCATTGACGATCACCCGGATGCCATCTTGACGGATGGCGAGTACCTGCTGGTCGATTACAGCAAGCTTGGAGTGCACTAATGGCTAGAAATCCTTTTTATGTACAGCCCGGGAACGACATGAGCCAAGGTCTTTCCGGGCTCGGTCAGGCCCTCCAGCAATATGGCCAGCTCAACCAGCAGCGCAAGAAAGAAGAGGAAATGAGGGCTCGATTGCAGGCTGGCGGCGAAGCCGCAAAAGCTGCATATGAGAGCGGCGATCCCAATGCCATGGCCAAGGTTGCGCTTGAGTATCCGGAGCTGAGCCAGGGGCTGGAGCGCGCTTACAATTTTCGCTCCGAGGCCACCAAGCAAAATATGCTGCAAGGGATGCGGCGCGTGCTGTCTGGCGAAGACGCCAACGCGGTTTTTGAAGACCGTGTGCGCCAGGTGGCAGAGGCGGGCGGCGACCCCTCCGACACCGTGCGCGAATGGCAGACATACCGTGAAAACCCGGAAGCCAGCCTGAACAATATAAAAATGGCCTATGCATCGATGGACCCGAAGGGGTACCAGGCCATGTTTGGGGGTGATGGCGGTTCAAAGGTTGGGGCGCAAGAGATCCTTGAGGACGGAACGGTTATTCAGTCCACGCCTCAGGGTCCGGTAGTTTGGTCTCCCTCTGGAGAGAGGCTGTCAGGTGCTGAGGCGGTAAAAGCCGTTCGGCAAGGGCGCCAGTACGGCGTCAGCAATCAGCGTGACATCTACAGTGCACGCAGAGAAGGCACCTTGGGGGCCGACATAAACCTTGGTTCGGCAGCAGAAGGCGCCAAAGCGGCGGGCAAGCAGGCTATTGAGAAATCTGGCGAGGCCTTTGACCAGCTGGCGAATATCGACTCCAACATGAGCAATCTGGATGAGGCGGTTCGGCTTCTGGATGAGGGGGCCCAGACTGGCTTGGTTGTTGGCCGTCTGCCGAGCGTGAGCAAGGCATCCAGGGAGCTGGATAACCTGCAGGCGCGCCTTGGTCTGGACGTGATCGGCAACACTACGTTTGGTGCTCTTTCAGAAAGCGAGCTGAATTTTGCTCTCAATACAGCCTTGCCCAAGGACTTGCCGCCCGCTGAATTGCGGCAATGGCTAATCCGAAAGAAAGAGGCTCAAGGGAAGTTGCGTGACTACCTTCAGCAGGCTGCCATTTTCCTGGGCACTCCGGGCAATACGGTTGCCGATTGGGCGCAGATTCAGCAAGAGCAGCAGCCCGCCCAGTCTGGCGACGTCGAATCCCTTTTGGAGAAATACCGCTAATGGCCACCCTGGAAGAACTCGAAAGCGCCCTAATCAAGGCTGACGCTGCCGGCAACACCGATGACGCCCGCGTATTTGCACGGGAGATTCGTAGGCTTCGTGCAGGGCAGGGCGCACATGCGCCGCAAGGACTTCCTTTGTCACAGGAGCAGCAACAGGCGGTGACCGAGTTACAGGAAAGCCCGGACAAGGGCGGGATTACTAACTTCTTTACTGGCGCGGACCGCACGGTGCCCGACATTAAGGAGCTGGACGCGGATCAGGTTTTTGGCCTCCCATGGGGCGACCACCCGGCAGAGAACTTCAAAGTATCAGCTGGCACCCTGATGACTTTCGACGATGAGGCCAGGAAAAATATCTGGAATGAGCAACTGAAATCTGCAGGCGTGGAGCATCGCTGGGAGAAAGACCCTTTTGGGAATGCTGTTTTGGTATACAGAGACCAAGACGGAGAGGAGAAGGCAGGCTATCTGAACATGCCCGGCTTTAGTAAGGGGGATGCAGCCACCGCTGGAGCACAAGTAGGCACCTTCTTGGGGCTTGGTCGCTTGGCCCGGGCCGTCCCCGGTGTGGGATCTTGGCTTGCCAATACCGGACTTTTGGGTCGAACAGCGGCAGGCGGGGCAACCGCAGCTGGAGAATCTGTGGCGCTTGATGCGGGCGCCAATACCTTGGGTGCCGATATTTCTGGTAGCGAAATGGCCGGGAATGCAGCGCTCGCCGGCAGTCTTGGATCCGCCGGCACCTTGCTCGGCGATGGCGTGTCCAGTTTGCTAAAGGGCATGGCGCAGAAGTCGGCCCTCAAGAAGCAGGTGGCGGAGCAGATCGCCTCTGGCGCTGGGGACACCCAGACAGCGAAATACATGCTTAATGGCGCCGGGAAGTTGGCAAAGGACCCAAACGCAAAATCAGCAATCAAGCAAGGCTTTGATGAGGGAGTAGTGGCCACGGTCAAGGGCGCATCCCCCGCAGACCGGCAAAAGATGCGGCGTATGGTTTCGCTTCTGGAGCAGGGCAAGAAGAATCAGAGATTCTCCGTACTGAATCGACCAAGCGATGTTGTTGGGGACTCCCTGGTAGATCGCTTTAAGGCTGTTAAGTCCATCAACAAGCGAGCCGGCAACCAATTGGAGTTCGAGGCTAAGAAGCTACAGGGTCAACCGGTGGATGTATCTGGTGTGATGGACGATTTTTTGCGCACTCTTCAGGACGATCTCGGCGTCACGGTGGCCAACGGGAAGCCCAGCTTCGCCGGCTCGGCCATTGAGGGGCTGGATGGTCCGCAGAAGTTCCTGACCCGTCTCCTTGGTCGCCTGCGCAATTCAGGTGCTACTCCTGACGCTTATGATGTCCACCGGATGAAGAAATTCATTGATGAGCAGGTGACATTTGGGAAAACGGCTGAGGGATTGGGTGGCAAGACTGAACGGGTCGCAAAAGGCCTTCGTCGCCAGTTCGACCAGCTCTTGGACAGTCAATTTCCTGCTTATGACAACGTGAACACTCAATATGCCGACACAGTTCAGGCTCTGGACGCCTTCCAAAAAGCTGCAGGGGCAACTATTGATCTGGCATCCGGTAATGCAGACAAGGCTGTGGGCACTCTGTCGCGACGCCTCATGAGTAACGCCCAATCCAGGGTGCGCCTGCTGGACGCCATTGAGGGGCTGCAAAGCACTGCTGGCAAGTATGGCAAGACCTTTGATGATGATGTGGTGTCCCAAGCGCTTTTTGTCGATGAGCTGGAGCGCGTCTTCGGTCCATCGGCTAGAACATCACTCCAAGGAGAAGTTGGCAAGGGTGTGCGTTATGGGACAGATCTGATGACGGGCGAGACAAGAAACATTGTCGTCGATGCTGCCAGCAAGGCAATCGAAAAGGCGCGAGGCGTAAATCCGGAGAATGCCATGAACTCCATAAAGCAGCTACTTCAGGGTGCGGATTAACCAAAAATAAAGCCAAGTATTGGATAAAGGATCAGTCCCACAGCAGGCAAGAAGAATAGCCAAGCCAAAATGGGCACAACGTGAGCCATTACTTCGACGGGGAAGGCGAGCTTTTTCGCCCACATTCTTGCTAGTCGGTGCGCTTCGGTGCTCTTGTCTACTCTGGGGTAGACAATTACAGCCATGAGCCACGCCATCAGAAGCGCGACCGCAACAAGCAGCACTAGTCCGACAAAGCCAATAAGGCCAAAGGCAATCAAGAATTCTTCTGGTTCACTCATAAGACGACTTTGCCCCGATCAACACAAAAAGAATGACCATCGTTCGACGCAACCTCTGCTGACTTATTTCGCCACTAAAATGGCGGCATCTGTTCGTCTTCGCCGGTTGCGGCCTTGTATTCGCCGCGAGTAATCGAGCCCTTCCAGTAGCCATTTTCGTACATGCATGCATCAAAAACATGGGTCATGGCATCCCGGTATTCACGGCGAGCACGGCCAGCGGATGCCGCCATTATCAGCCCTGCTGAGTTAATGGCCTGGCCGTAATTATTGCCTGGGTCAACATGGTATGGATTCGAGCTTACTGGCTGCTGACTCTGAACCTGCGGGATAGCAACGACCTGAGTTGACCCGTTCGGTATAGCAATGGATTGAGCTGCATATCCGCGACAAATGGCCATGGCTTTCTTTGTTTCACCCCATGTCTGAGGACTTGGGTCGTTAGGCTGCCACGCGATTATCTCCTGATCTGCCCAGGGGATGGTTTGGCAGGCAGTTAGCGCAACAGCAGCAAATAGTAAAGCAGTAACTTTCATCAAGATTCCCTCCTTGGGAACCACTATACCACCGATCAACAAATAAACGATGGGGCGCCTGCCCCAGCCCACCAAGAGCCCGCCATTGTGCGGGTTTTTTCGTATCTGGACGACTGTAAACGAGGCCCAATATGGCAACTCGCGCCCTCATCCTGCGCCCGGGGTATTTCCCGCTGTTTGACAAAGGCTCTCCTGTCTCTAGCGGCTACATCTACATTGGTGAGCCTGACCTGGACCCGGAGATTGTTGCCAATCAAAAGGCAATCACCTTCCTGCAGGAAAATGGTACAGAGGTGCCCGGCTCACAGCCGGTTCGCACGAGTGCGGGCGGGGTTCCCACCTATAACGGGTCTCCGGTCACTGTTCTGATCGATGGCGACTACTCAGTAAAGGTTCTGAATAAGGACCAAACCCAAGAATATTATGTTCCTTCGAACGTCGAGCTAATTAAGCCTTCGCAAATAGAACCCCATTCAATTGGGAGAGATCAGGTTAATAGCGAGATAGTGACAGCCGTACTATCTGTAAATGACTTGGCTGCGCTTGAAGGGGTTCCTGATAACTCAGTTATACGGTGGGCTTATTACGCTAACCCCAATGATGCAGGCGGAAATGTCGGGCGCGTTGATACTGGATCGTCTGCGACCGATGACGGCGGCTCAGTGTTTGAGATGGCTGACGGCTCTCGGGTTCTGGTGGATGGACCTATCACAGCGGCGCAGTTTGGATATGACGGCACGGCTGGGACGAGCAGCAGGCTGGATGCGTTCGCGGATTGGGGCGGCAGGGAACTGCACGGCGACATTGAATACGCGGGAATCCTTGGCTTGCCCGAACTAGGCGATTACTCCGGGCTCGTTATTAACGGCGTTTCTGTGCGTCGTGCTGCCGACATGCGTAGCTATTTCTTCGAGAAGCCAGCGGATTTTGACTGGGATGTTCTCGGTCATCGTTTCTGGCTGGACGCTAATGGCCTGCTGGCCTCAAGTATTAACCCCAACGATTATGACGTGGCGGGAAACGCTGTTTCTCCAGCGGAATATTTTGTCGAGGTAGGCGGGGATGGCGGGCCCACCAACCCAGGTGATGACCCTGCCGACCCGGTGGCAGGAATTTATCGTGCCCTGGACCTTATCGACAGCAACGGGGACACGGATGCAATCATCTGGTGCAGGCCCGGGTACTACACAGACGGGGGGGTGTGGGGCACCAACCGACCTGTAACATCAAACGTATCAATCAAACCGTGGAATGGTGCTACTTCAGCCCCTTACGACGATGAGACGGGTGATCCGGTCATTGTGACAACAGAATCTACCGGCCTTACCTGGACGGCAACCGGCAGCGGCTCATACAGTACGACGCGCTCCGCTGTGTGCTCAGTTGTCGACGAAGCAATACTGAACAGTATTGGCGATTGGGACTTTTACAGCAAAGTCGACTCAGTTGCTGAGTGCGACAGCACGCCAGGCACCTGGCACCAGGACGGCTCAACGCTTTATGTCCATACGGCTGACAGCCGTGCCCCAGATTCAGATGTTCACCCGTATGTGTCGAAAGATAACGGCCAGTCAGGGGAGGGCGATTATACGCTTTACTGCAAGAAGGTGTGGTTTTACGGCGGGGATATTGCTTTCAAGGGCGATACAACCAATGCAGCAAATACCGAAACGGTTTTTCTTGACAGCTGTCGACTCCGGTACGCCGAGGCAAATGGATCACAGCATTATGGAACCAAGCATGTGATCCACTATGAATGCGATTCATCTTATAACGGCAATGATGGGTTTAATTATCATGCCGATCTCAATACAAGGACGAAGCTGACCTACAACATTGAATTCAACAGTAGCGGATTCAGAAACGGCTATGCATGGTCTTCATTGCTGGACGTAAATAACGGCAGCACTACGCACGATGGTGTGTATATCGCCCGAGCGGGGACCGTAGCCTTCGAGAATCAGGGGCCAAACATCGTTGACGTGGGTGGTGGCAAGAGCTGGTGCATGCATTGTCAGGGGCGGAAATCGCAGCCAGTTACGGTAGATAACAGCTCTGCCGATTTTTATGTATCCGAGAACCAAATGTGGCTGGACCACTGCGATGCCGAGGGCAGCAACTACTCACTGGTGACAACCGGGTCCGGCGCTGAAATGAACGTGCGCCGTTCAAATATCTACCCGCGCATTTATGTGGCCCAAAACGTAAGTGGCTGGTGATATGGGGAGGAAATGGCCCGCCGCGTAACGCTGACACGTCTGTCGCTGGTATGTACCGGCGGCGGGCATGGGTATCGTCTCAGGTGCCAGGGAGGGCGTCTGTAGGCGATGGATTAAGGCGGCGTAATCCGTCGGGGTATCCGTCCGTAAGCTGTTGTTTTCGCGTGTGCTGAATCTGCCGAATTTCCCTCCCTGTTTTCCCCCTGAATTCCTTTCCTCTCAGCCACTTGTGCCTGACCGGTCACGACCTTGACATGGTGGGGGTCTAAGATGGCCCTCGAATCAAAACCCACAGCTAACTCGTTGATTTACTTATCCTGCCCAACTTGCCAAAACACTGTTTATACGTTCAGTATTTTGCGTGCCGAAAACCAATAAAAACAAAGTCTTAGGCTGGCACTGTCTCATGCATGGGGTGCAAGGGGTCGGAGGTTCGAATCCTCCCGTCCCGACCAAATTAAGGTCGGAAAAACAAAGAGATAGGCCAGTCATGGATGACTGGCCTTTTTGGTTTTTAGGCGTCGCTTATGCTTTTCTGTGTTTCGTCACCGTTCCGTCACCGTTTCTCAATAGCTAATCCCTGTGGCTGGCCTGTCTCCTTTACTTTACGCGCCACTGACCTTTAGTTTTCCCTGATTGGTCAGGCGGTCCGTTTACAAAGGCCTGGCGCGTATTGGATGCCCGGCAAGATGGCTGAAGCTGTGCCGGATCACTCTAGAAAAGGGGTTGAGGGTACTCCATAGCTATGAGGCTGGGTGACGCTTGTAGTTGCAGCGTTGGGTGGATCACTTGGAGGTGGTGTCAGGGCGCTGAGTAGTTAGAAGTGCGAGACGCGTCAATTCGAGCATCCTCAAGGTGTCTTGCTGCCAGCTTTTTGGCTTGAGAGTCCAGGTCGTCCCTTTTGTTCGCATCGAGTTGTATGGGGTCCTGCAATCCCTGCCTTTCTAATTCCTGCCTTACAAGGTCTTTCTCTACTAGCTTTCTTATAAGTTCTTCATATTGCTTGAGAATGCCCGCATGCCTCGTATTTTCTTTCCGCAGGCGACCTAGCTCTTTGGTTTTTCTGTCCTCTACCAGTGAATTGCGCGTTTTTCTGGCGCCTTCGAGTCTTTGTTGATGCTCATTTCTCAGTTTCTCGATATGTGTTCTATCCTGGCAAATCAGAGCTGTCAGGTGGGCGCTTTGTGACACCTTTAGATATTTGGACGTACGTTTCAAAAACAGAGCTTCTTCTACGGGTAGCACAAAACTGAAAGTCCGCTTGTTTTTGTTCTTCCGGTAGCTGTAAGCATTCCATGCTCGTTTGATGCGTGCAAAAGCATCTGCCCCCAATCCGTTATTCCAAATTCTTTCCAGTGTCATCAAGGTCGGCTCGTTCTCTTCGTGGGGAGCTTTTACTGAAAGGGCTGATGGGGGGTTGTTTCGCAAATAGTGCCTGGCCCAATCTGACTTGTCCTTGTCGGAGCCAAGCCACTCTTTCGGTGGGATTGGTTTCTTCACTTTCAATGCTCCTAATGCTTGAGATTTTCATGACAAGTAAATCATACCGTATGAATTGACGTAAATATGATCATAATTGATAATGGGCAAAAATAGATATCATTTGTGCAAATATGTACCTTGGCAATGCTCTAGTATCCAGCTTTAACTGCTTGTCGTCTGAAGAGCTGCAGGCCGCTGAGCGATATTTTTTGACTGCCTTTATCTATCAATTTGGTATAGGCGAATGGGCTCAAACGTCTCTGGACCGTTTGGCGGGGAAGTTGGGAGTTAGTGAGAGATTAGCCCGTCATTCGATAGGGGTACTGGTTGACCAAGGTCTTCTTGATGCCCGGCGCGTTGAAGGTAGGACCGGAAGGCCGTCTTACGATTATCGACTTTCAAAGCTCGTTGCCGATCGGTTGAATCTCCAGGTTGGGCCAGTGAGTGTGGGACATGAGGGGCTGGTAAAGTCACTGCTCAGTATTCCCTCACCTGGAGGGTTGGAGGTCACGAGAAAGAAAGGTCGTACTTTTGGCCCTCCCAACCCTGATGCCCTGAGTGTCGGTAGCAAGCTGGTTCTTATAGTGTTGCTGACTGAGGCGGATTCCTGCGGTGTAGTCAGAAATTGTTCGACTTTTGGCTTGGCCAAGCAGGTGGGGATGTCAGTTCAAAGAGTACGCCGGCATTTGAGGAAGCTTTGGCGCTTAGGGTACATGCGAGATGTGGTTGCTGGGATTGTGAGTGATATAGGAATCGGCAAGTGCCCGAGCATCTATTTTCTCAACCTGGCTCACCCTATTTTTGAGGCTAGCTGGTGTGGTCGGGCGTTTGTCCTTCATATACAAAAAAAAGATCAGTACCACCCGGGCCGAGAGATTCCTCAGTTGATAAGGATTCTCAGTAATGGTTGTGAGGATGATTCCTACGTTGCCATTGAATATGACCGTAGAAACTATTTGTTGCCGGTGAAGTGTGAAGATGACGTTGCTAAAAGACTCAAAGATGCTGTGCTCGATGGGCTTGAAGAATATCTGCAGGCTGTTTTAGACGATTATGTAGGTCAAATATTGACCGATAGATACTTATTCATTGGCAGTCAATTTCTACCAGAACCAAGCATCAATCTGCGCTTAGAAATGGAGGCATTGCTATGTGTAAAGGAGAGAAAGGGTAGCGATGAGGCGGCCTCTAGAGCGGCGATGTTCCTATCTGGCTGGATATGGAGGGCTGCGTGCATGAAATCTGAAGTGCTAAGCAAAAAACTAGGGGTGATGCGTTTGCTTATGCCACCAGATGGTAGGATATCGATATTGCGATCAACAGAGAATGGTAAGTTGTTGATTTTAAAGGCTGTGGTTGCGCCGCCGCCAGGCAGAAATGTTACTCCGGGGATTTACCAAGGGGCTTCAATCGATTATGTAAAATCAACTAAGGAAATCAACCGTGTAGACTTGTCTACAAAAGAGCAGTATGAAATTGGCCTGCTTGTTAAGCCAAGTGTAAAGACCAAAAAGGAGGTTGTAGACACGGAAGTTGGTATTGAGGATGAGGGGTAGTTACATACCGTGGATAGCACTGATTTAAGCTGTGAATTGATGTCAGCCTTCAAGCTCAATAGTGTTATTGGTTTGTGGGCCTTCTGGGTACGATAACCCCGTTCCAGAACTCGTAATCGATTGTTTTAACTGGATAGCGCTATTTGGGCTCCCGTCTGTGGGGTAAAGGCCCTGTTGTGGGCTTTCAGTACTTGATAACCCGCTCTGAGTGTCGGTAATAGATATATATAGTCATAAAGTCACTTAGCCAGCCCACTTGTGAAGGCTGGTAAGTGCAGTTGGTTGAGTAACAGGCAGGCTGGACCAAACCAGCCTGCTCATGAGTAAATTTCAACCAGTGCGCTGGTACCTATGAAGAAACCATAGGTGCCAGACAATGAGAAAACGACATTCAAGCAACACCAACCTCAAACTCCACTATGAATCAGTCTGGGAGGGCTTGCCGGTACTGGCAAGGCCTGACCGTCCACTCGCGGTGAATTACCTCAAATCTATCCGGTCTACTTTGGACCGGGCCTTAAATGAGCACCCGAGAACGTGTGTCATCCATTTCGTTGCTAGGCTGCCGTACGGTTGGTCGGGCCCCAAAGGGGGGCAGGTAAGCGGCTTCATCAAATCTCTTCGTTCGCAGATCCGGTGCGATTTGAAGCGTAAGCGCAGCCAGGGAAGACGGGTTCATGACTGCCATGTTCGCGTGATCTGGTGTCGCGAATTCGGTGGGGAAGGGCAGCCCCACTACCATATTGCCATTATGGTCAATAGAGATGCCTATTCTGCTTTGGGGCGTATCTCAGGTCAGCAAGAGCCGGACTACCCTTGGTGGTTGGCGGAAGAGCAAGCAGTTAGCAACATGGCAGAGCGTATTCAGCGAGCCTGGGGTCGCACTCTTGGTCTGACTGGGAGCCAAGGAATCGGTTTAGTCCATTTCCCAGATAGCGCGATTCAGCTGATTTCAAAAGGGGCTTCTATGTATACCGCGCAATATCAGGGGGTGTTCAGGCGCATGAGCTACCTGGCAAAGGTGGATACCAAACTTTATGACGATGGGTTTAGGAACTTTGGCTGCAGCCAGAGAGGAGGTGAGTAAGTTTTTACGTTGCTGCGCTATCGCATGAACGAATGACCAGGAGAAATTCATGCGTTTCATGCGGCTCACAGAAGTTATCAAGGATACCGGTCTTGGCCGTTCTTCTATCTACAAGCGTATTGCTCAGGGAGAATTCCCCAAACCCGTGCCGCTTGGGGGAAGAGCGGTGGTAATCACCCCGAAATTTAGCCCTGCTCAAAAGTAGAATTTTCTCGTAACCTAGCACGAAGGAGATTCTGCATGAAGAAGTCACGATTTTCGGACAGCCAGATCCTGGCGATCCTCAAGCAAGCGG